>OBYR01000281.1_pt1 | contig 48778 bp, 39 predicted proteins | sample 1495491 | NCBI WGS metagenome assembly OBYR01 (sample SAMEA2580206, study PRJEB22360) | human gut metagenome | biome: human gut; feature: human-associated habitat; material: faeces | place: Denmark | collected 2008/2010 | reverse complement strand
ATAAAAACAAAAAGATTTATAATAAATAGAAAGATTATTTCAATTTATTCCGGTTGAAATGCGGTCCGGCTTTAATCAGGAAAAATAAGGTAGACACCACGGTCAGGCAGGCTCCGAACAGATAAGCATAATCAAAACCGCCGAACGCCTCTGCAATTCCACCTCCGCTCATCAAACCGATCCCGATCCCCACATCCCAGCTTGTCAGGTAGGTCGAGGTGGCGGTGCCCCGCTGGCTGTTGGGAGCAAGACTGATAAACAATGTGTTGAATGCAGGGAACATCGTTCCGAATGCAACGCCTTGAGAAAGAGCAATTCCCAAAAAGAAATAAGAAGTAAAAGTCGTGTTCCACCCCATCAGATCCTCGCAAGCCGACAAGGCAAAAAAGCTGGCTGCCGCCAGATACATACCCAATGAAATCAAAAGGGTAATCCGCCCCTTATCCACTTGCCTGCCGGAAAAAATCCGGGATACGGCCATCCCCACTGCCATAAACGTGAAATAAAGCCCGGAACTGACCTCAATGCCTATTTCCTGGGCGTACATCGCCACATAACTGGTAGTCATTCCATAAGGAATGGACAACAGCAATAAAGAGATACCCGCCGGGATTCCCTTTACCAGCAAAAAACGGTCAAGGGATATTGGCTCGCGCTTTACAGGCGCTTTATAGGGAGTTTTCACCAAACTGGCCATGAGTAATCCTAAACAGCCGGAAAAAAGAGAACATGCAAAAATAGTTTCATAAGAAAACACACCTTGCATGAATAAACCTGTCATCGGCCCGAAGCTCATAGCTATGTTATTTGCCAACCCATAATACCCCACACCCTCCCCTCTCCGGGAAGATGGAAGTATATCGATCACAATCGTATTTCCCGCAACAGTCACCATGCCAAAAGCAAAACCATGCACGATACGAAGAGCCAAAAATAAAAACAACGCTCCCGCTATCATATAGCCTCCGAAAACGGCGGTAAAAACAAAAAAAGAAAATAAATATAAAGGTTTACGGCTAAAGGAATCGAGCAGATAACCGGAAAACGGACGGATACACAGACAAGCTATCGTATAACAGGAAAGCACCACTCCGATCATAGATTTCCCGGCCATAAAATGCTCTTTTAAATAAAAAGGCATAACCGGTAACAGTAAATAAAATGCAAAAAACAACAAAAAATTGGCTGCCAGAATATAACAGAAACTGGGAGTCAGAAGCCTATCCTTTACCATTCCTAAAGATTTACAGACGGACGAACGGCAATAACTGAAAAATCCGGCGTCCACGTATATTTCACGCGGTGCAAAATTAGTAATAAAACGCCGTATCTTTCATGATCTCCGTTAATTAGTTAAAAAACGTCTTTCCGGGCTTATTTCTAAACCCGTTTGCCCCTTTCGTTTAACCTTTTAATTTTCTCTCCGTATCAAACACATACAAACAAAAACAAGAACATCATGAAAATCAAGACAGGCCGGGGCACAATTACATTATTGGTTTTAGTCGCCATTTACTCTATTTCCATGGTCACCTCACTGCCGGGATTAGCCATTTCCCCCATATTAGGACACTTGGAAACCATCTTTAAGGATGCCAGCAAACTGCAGCTACAAATGCTCGAATCGCTTCCTTCCTTTATTATTGTGCCTTTTATCCTGCTGGCAGGACGCCTTTCCCTGCGCGTCAATAAAAAGAAAATTCTGATTTTCGGGCTTTCCATCTTTTTTATTTGCAGCATCGCTTATCCTTTCGCCAACAAAATGTGGCTTTTGTTGCTTATCAGTGCAATTTTAGGCATCGGTGCGGGAATGGTGATCCCGTTTTCAACAGGATTGGTTGCGGATTATTTCAGCGGTAAATACCGCACCCGGCAATTGGGGCTTGTTTCCTCGATTACCAATGTTTCATTGGTTTTGGCAACCTTGCTCGCCGGATTTCTCGCCGGAGTGAACTGGCATCTCCCCTTCCTGGTATACTGCCTTTCCGGGATTTCCTTGTTTTTTGCTTTCTTCCTCAGCAACAAACCACCCTACGGCCAGTCGGGCGAACAAAAACCACCCACACCTTCCAAAACATCCGGCTTTTTCCGGTTCGACTGGCCTGTACGCCTGATGTTGTTTTATTACTTTATCACCTTTTTAGCCCTCAATATTCCGTTCAACCTGTCGCTCTATATGCACAACCTGAAAATAGGTAATTACGACACCTCGGGGACTCTTATTTCCGTGTTCTTCCTGGCTATGACCCTGCCGGGATTATTTATCAACAATATTCTGTCTAAATTAAAAAGTAATACCAATTTCATCGCCCTATGCTGTATATGTATCGGGTTACTTCCCTTCACCATGAAAAGCCCGCTTATTCTATTAACGATCGGGGTGATTCTACTCGGTTTGGGCTATGGCATTATGCAGCCTATCATTTACGATAAAACAGCCTCCAGCACCACTCCCGCTCATGCAACCTATGCATTGGCATTGGTAATGGTAATGAACTATATAGCCATCATCACCTATCCGTTCATTTTCGAAGGTTTAGGAAAACTCTTCCGAGTTTCCTCCTCCTCCTTTTTCCCGTTTATCTTCAGTATCATCATTGCAGTAGCTTTCACCGTATTCGCTTTTTTCAGGAGAGGCACGGAAACTTTAGGTATATCGAAGGACGAATGACCCCTTAAAATACAACGAATAAGGTTTTTAGTTAAATAATATAATTCTCTCGAACATTCACGAAACACATCACGTAACTATAAAGACTTTTATAAATCAACCCTAAAAAAGTAACTAATAATCATTAACTAAACTTGATTCAAATTATGGCAACAAATTCAAAAACTACAAGCACTGCCATGAAACTCGGAGTAATGACCCTTGCAATCATGAACGTTGCAGCGGTTGTCAGCCTTCGTGGGCTTCCGGCAGAAGCTGTGTATGGACTTAGTTCTGCATTTTATTATCTATTTGCAGCTATCGTGTTCCTGGTACCAACCTCTTTGGTAGCAGCCGAATTAGCGGCAATGTTCTCGGATAAAGAAGGTGGAGTTTTCCGCTGGGTAGGTGAAGCTTATGGAAAACGTTTCGGTTTCCTTGCAATTTTCCTGCAATGGATAGAAAGTACAATCTGGTATCCCACGGTATTGACCTTCGGGGCTGTATCGATCGCCTATATCGGAATGGACGGTTCACACGATGCAGCTTTAGCATCGAACAAAGTGTTTACCCTGGTCACCGTGCTGGTTATCTATTGGGTAGCAACCTTTATCTCCCTGAAAGGTTTGGGCTGGGTAGGAAAAGTTTCCAAAATCGGAGCAATGATCGGAACCATTATTCCGGCCGCCCTATTGATTATCTTCGGGATTATTTACATCTCTACGGGAGGACACAACCACATGGATATGAGCCAGGGATTCTTTCCTGACCTGACCAAATTCGACAACCTTGTTTTAGCTTCCGGAATCTTCCTGTTTTATGCGGGTATGGAAATGATGGGTATCCACGTTATGGATGTTAAACAACCGGCAGCCAAAAACTATGTAAAAGCCATTATCATCGGTGCGATCGTAACTGTATTGATCTTCGTATTAGGAACTTTCTCCCTGGGATTGATTATTCCGGCCAAAGACATCAACCTGACACAAAGTTTATTGGTAGGTTTCGACAATTATTTGAACTATCTGCATTTACATTGGGCTTCTCCAATCATTGCCATCGCTTTGATGTTCGGAGTGCTTGCCGGAGTATTAACCTGGGTTGCCGGTCCGTCAAAAGGTATCTTCACCGTAGGAAAAGCAGGCTACCTGCCTCCTTTCTTCCAAAAAACCAACAAAATCGGTGTTCAGAAAAATATCCTTTTCGTACAGGGGGGTGTTGTAACCTTGCTGGCTTTATTATTCGTAGTCATGCCGTCTGTTCAATCTTTCTATCAGATTCTATCGCAATTGACCGTACTTTTATATCTGATTGTTTACCTGTTAATGTTCTCCGGAGCTATCGTCCTGCGTTATAAAATGCCGAAAAAAGAACGTCCGTTCGCTTTAGGTAAAAAAACCAACCTCTGGATGTGGATTATTGCCGGATTAGGCTTCTGCGGAGCTTTGTTGGCTTTCGTATTGAGTTTCGTTCCGCCTTCCCAAATCAACACGGGTAATAACACCACCTGGTTCACGATTCTGGTGATCGGATGCGTTATCTTCATTGCAATTCCGTTTATCATCTATGCTTTGCGTAAACCTTCCTGGAAAGATCCGAATGCTGAATTCCAGCCTTTCCATTGGGAAATTCCCGCCGAGCCCCAAACAGCTACGGTTTCTGCAACTGCCTCTTCTTCAGCTCCTGCAGGTCAGACTAACCCAACGCCCAAATCACCAAATCCACAGCAACCGGGTACCAACAAACCCGCGCCGGAAAAATAATATACCATTAACCACGAATAATTATGAAAAAAACGATCAAATTAGCGGATATTCAGGCTGTAGTAGCTGAAGCACACGCAAAAGTGAAAGACATGAAGGGAGGAAAAAATGCCGACTACATCCCCTTCTTAGCTAAAATTGATTCCAATTTATTTGGTATTTCGGTATGCCTGCCCACCGGAGAAGTGATAGAAGCCGGAGATTCGAACTATATTTTCGGTATAGAATCCATTTCCAAAGTGCATACGGCAATACTTGCATTACGCCAATACGGAGCAGACGAATTATTGAAAAAGATCGGAGCAGACGCTACCGGATTGCCTTTCAATTCGATCATGGCGATTTTACTTGAAAAAGATCATCCCAGCACTCCTTTGGTGAATGCCGGAGCGATCAGCGCCGACAGTATGGTGAAACCAATCGGCGACAGCAACTCCAAATGGGGGGCAATCGCCGACAATATGGCCGATTTGTGCGGCAGCGAACTGGTTTTACAGGACGAATTATATAAATCTGAATCCGCCACTAATTTCAACAACCGTTCCATTGCATGGCTGCTGAAGAATTATAACCGGATTTACGACGACCCGACGATGTCGCTCGATCTCTATACCCGTCAATGCTCTATGGGGGTAACCACCAAGCAATTAGCCATCGCCGGATGTACAATTGCCAACTGGGGTAAAAACCCGGTAACCGGGAAACAGGTTTTCGATCCTTCGTTAACTGCCCCGATTACCTCCCTGATCGCTACGGTTGGTTTCTACGAACACACCGGAGACTGGTTATATACCAGTGGTATACCTGCGAAAACGGGTGTCGGCGGTGGTGTTATGGGTACATTGCCGGGAGTGCTCGGTATTGCAGCTTTCGCACCTCCGTTGGACGATGCCGGAAACTCCGTAAAAGCTCAGGCCGCAATTAAATACATTGCACAAAAATTAGGTCTGAACGTTTTCAATGGACACAACATTGAAATCGTAAAATAAACACATTTCTGTAAAGGCCGGAAAATTCGGAAAACCTCCGAATATATTCCGGCCTTTCCTTTTTTCAACCCTATTCTTTTTGACCTAAAAACTCAAAATCGATGCAGCAATCAGACAAACCTCTTGAACATATACTAAACATCCTTGTGTTAGCCAGCAGCCTCGCCATTATCTTCATCTTGTCGATCGAGCTATTATCTGTAAAACCAATTTTAAGTGAACGTTTCATTCTCAATTTTCATCTAATTGCCTGTTCTGTTTTCCTGACAGACTTTTTTGTCAGGTGGTATTACCACCATGGAAAAATCAGTTTTCTTTGGAAAAACCTCATCTTTCTGTTGGTCTCCATCCCTTACCTAAACATCGTATACAGTCTCACACCCACGGTGTCACACTCCGCCTGGATTCTTTTGAGGCTGATCCCGCTTGCCAGAGGAATATATGGAGTTACGATCATCGTGAACTGGATGACCCGTAGCAAAATGACAAATCTTTTCATCACCTACCTGACGGTATTGATCGTCACCATCTATTTTTGCAGTGTATTGTTCTTTTTTATGGAACACGGTGCCAATCCTATGGTAAAAGACTATTGGGATGCTTTCAACTGGGCATTGATGAACGTAACGACCGTAGGCTCCAATATCTTCGGAGTCACCCGTATCGGACAATCCCTTGCAGTGATTCTGGCTGCCGCAGGCATGATCTTCTTCCCGATTTTCACGGCTTATGTAACGACAAAATTCCAAAGCAAAAGGCAAAGCGTACAAAATCAAGGAAACAACTAAAATTATAGAAATTTACTTTGCTATTCCTCTAAAAAAACAAAGCCAACTTAGTACAAAATGAAAATCGTTTTTTACATACCTAAGTCAAACCTATCTTAGTATACCACAGACAATCACGATATAAATAGTTTTTTATCATATCCATTCTCATAATTATAAACTAATATGCTAAAGAAAATAGATTATATCTCATTGTTTGCACGCCTTGCCATTGCTTTGGGATTCTTATCGGCGGTGGCAGACCGTTTTGGACTATGGACCCCATTATTGGGAAGCGAAAACGTAGTTTGGGGCAACATGGGAAGTTTTACCGCTTACACCGGAGTATTATTGCCGTGGGTACCCAACACATTATTACCATTATTTGCCTGGGCGGCAACAATAGCGGAAATTGTTCTTGGCGCACTACTTTTAATAGGTTTCCAAAAACGTTTAGTTGCACTTCTCAGTAGTGTTCTACTATTGATTTTCGCTTTCTCCATGCTGTTTTCTTTGAATATAAAAGCTCCCTTTGATTATAGCGTATTCGCTGCCGCCGCTGCCGCTTTCCTACTTTACAAAGAGAATAATCCAAATGTGATTACAGCCGAGGAAGTTACATTTAAAACCCTCGGGAATAAGCCACAAAACATCTGAATAGCCTAACAAATCGACAGTTATAGACAGCCTGATTACCTGTTATGAAAGCAGGCGGAGGAATAGAATATCAAAATGATAAAAAACTCCAAAAAAGATCCCTTTTTAAGGATAACAATTCTATAAAATATTTACTTTTGCCGCGAATCAGTTTGCCTTTTTATATTCAAAAAAAGACAATGAAAGGGAATCGGGTGGGAATCCCGTACAGTCCCGCTGCTGTGAAGCTCCAACCAACGTTCTGAAGCAATCTGAATAGCCACTGGTGAAAACCGGGAAGGCATCAGGACGGGAGTCAGTCAGAAGACCTGCTGATTCGGGTAATCGTTTTTCTCCTCGTGGGTTAGGTCTTAAACGCAAAGTATCTTAATCTTTTTTTAATTGGATGATTTCGTGTGACACGAATAATTCGCTGCACTGTTATGATGGAAAAAATATGTCCTCGCTGCGGGGGGTGTTTTATATGTTCGAACGACTCAATCATGGATTGCCATTGCGCCCGCATATCTTTGGATGCCACTCAGCGTAATTTCATTGCCGAGAACTATAAAGGATGTCTATGTAACGATTGCTTACGGCTTATTCAGGAAACATTCTATTCTGTGAAAATCAATCCCCGTTATGCCTCCAAACCGAGACCCAATCTTTCCAACCGGAAAAATACCCAGGAATAGCCAGAAAAAGAAACTCCGATTTACAATGAATTTCAACATCGGTGATTCCGCCTCAGTAACGACCCAAATTCATAGACAAGGTAAAATATACTATTGAAATGGAAACGAACAAAATATGTGCCCCTACCGACAATCATGAATTGCTGACGGCAGAAGAACAGGCCAAATTGACTCCGGATGCAGTTCTTGAAGTCTTAAAACAAGGGAACAGAGACTTTGCCGGAGATTCATTAACCGTACGGAATAATACGAAAAGAATACGTGAAACCGCATTATGGCAATATCCGAAAGCAGTTGTTCTCTCGTGCATCGATTCCCGGATTCCGGTGGAAGATGTTTTTCACCGCGGTATCGGGGAATTGTTTGTAATACGAATTGCCGGCAATTATGTCAACGACGACATTTTGGGTTGCCTTGAATTTGCCTGTAAGGTATCGGGAGCGAAACTCATTGTCATCATGGGACACGAGCATTGCGGGGCCATAAAATCAGCAATCGACCACGTCCAGCTCGGCCATGTAACAGCCATGCTATCCCATTTGTCACCCGCTGTATCCTATGCGAATAAAACCTTTCAGGGAGAGAAAAATTCTTCGAATCCGGACTATGTAAAAGAGATATGCCTTCATAACATTAAATACGCTATCAGGGAAATCCGTTCAAAGAGTAGTATCTTAAAAGAGATGGAAGACAAAGGGGAAATCGGAATCACAGGCGCAATCTACCATATGGAAACAGGAACCGTTACTTTCCTGAATGAATAATTGCAGGATAAAACCATTTACCCGATTTTTACAGCTTATACGGTCGAAAAAATTCAAAACACAAGAAAAAGGCAAAGAAAAATTGACCGATCCGGTAGCCTGCAACAAAAGTTGCTTCAAATCGATCGGTCGCATCAACGCATCGTCTTTTTCTTAATAGGAAGTCTTGGGAAAAGTTTCCTAAAACGGATCAGGTAAGCCGTGACATTGCTTCCGGCAATAATAATGGTGACCGCAAAAATAATCAGCAGTATTCCGCATCCCACCCTCATCGTCAGAGATTCCCCAAAAACAACCACTCCGAAGAAAACGGCCGTTAAAGGCTCCAACGCTCCGAGAATAGCGGTCAGGGTTGCACCTATATATTGGATAGCCTGCGTTGTGCAGAGAAATGATATGGCAGTCGGGAAAACAGCTAATGCCAGCAAATTACCCCATAAATACCAGGTATCAACCATGTGCAGACTTTTACCGAAATCCACCCGCACTAAAAACAGGATCATGCCGAAAAGCAAAACATAAAACGTCAGTTTAAGAGTGGCAATATCCCTGAGCATAGGTCGGTTTACCCCCACAATATAAATGGCATAAGAAAGAGCCGAAACCATCACCAAAACAACACCTGTCAGGCTGAGCGTCGTGCCATCACCGCTTTTATAGAGTAAACCGATCCCCGCCAAGGCCAGCAATATACATAGCATGGTCTGTAAGGTCAATTTCTCCTTGAATGCAAAAGCCATAATCAATGCCACCATAATGGGATAAACAAACAACAAGGTGGATGCGATACCGGCTCCCATATAATTGTAGCTTTGGAACAAAGCAAGAGAAGAACAGGCAACCAATATTCCCATGATCATTAACGGCAATATCTCTTTCCTCTGTAACCGGAAATTCCTCCCTCTCGCCTTAATCATAATCCCCAGCACCGGAATTGCGAACAAATATCTGAAAAAAAGAACAGAGTCCGGGTCCATGCCAGCCTTATATAATGGAAGGGCAAACAAAGGATTCATACCATAAGTCGCAGCAGCAATAATCCCTAAAATATATCCTTTAGCTTTTACATTCATAAACGTTGATTTTGGCGGCTAAAGTAATATTTTTTTATTTCTAAAATCTATCGGGCCAAGTCAAAATATTTGCCAATAAAAACATCCCGGTTCATAGGGAAAATAGCATCATTGAAGCTCATAACCAAACTGCTTTTCCTGCTTTTATAACCTGACGTTGGCCTACTCTCCTCCATCTTTCATATCAGATTTTAACCTAAAAACAAAAGGCAACCCCTCCGCGAGATTGCCTTTTTATTTATAACTATTGGATACTGATTACCACCATTTCACTTTCGGATCGCGGGTTTTCGCCCACTCAGCAAAACCGGGATAGGTTTTATCGATACGCACGGTTTCCGGTTTCAAATTCAACTGCATCAGCGAATGGTCTTGCCGGGCATCCATGTGGATGGCAAACGGGAAACCGTCTTCGCACACATACCAGGTTGTCACCCCGTCGGATATATCTGCTTCTGACGGAAAAATATTGGTAGCTTTTTCCGTCGGTTTATAATTCGTAAGGTGCACTTCCGTATTTGTTTTATTCACGGTAATAAACGGATTATAAGGAGGCACAATCCCTTCTTTCGACTGTGGAGTATCGAAAGTCGTCGTTATAATGTAAGATACTTCCTGCGGCTGTGCCGACGGCATTTCCTGTCCGGGAATATGTTCTACACCCAATTCCTTTTTAGCGTCTTCAAATAAGGTCACAACATTACCGGAAATACTTCCCTCTCCACTAAATTTAACGGTTTTTCCTTCCATAGTGTAAGGAAGCTCATAACCGAAACCATTACGCAAATTAGCCCCTGACCAAACCAAAGTAAATTTATCGATGATCGACACAATTTCATTTTTCTCATTGCAAGTGACATTCGAAAAATATTTCACCACCACATCGTTCATATCATAGTCGCCCTGGCTCGGCCAGCAATCTTCAAAACCTAAAATTCCCTGATAAGTCTCCGTGTAAGTTTCCGGAGTAGGATCGGGAGCAGGGGGAACAACAATCGATTCAGCAGGATCCGAAGTAATCACAAATACCACATCATTATAATCCAAACCTCCGGCAGCAGGCCAATCCTCGAAACTGATCACATTATACTCTTCTCCTTTTTTATCCTTTATTCCTAAGGTTGCCGTATACGAAACATTCCCGCTATTCAAGGCTTTGGTGGAATAGAACACATTATTCTGGAACGATTGGCTCAACCAGCCGTTATTCCAAAGCATGAAACCGATCTTCGTATCCTTCGGGAAATTACCGTCAGTCAAATTCCCTTTGGAATCAATATATTTCAATTTCATGGTAACTCCACTATAATATCCCAAAGCCGAGCCATGTGCATTAGGGAAAATCACACAAGCATTCTGAGTTGCTTTTTTAATTTCTTCCAGGGTAGCATCCTTGTGATAGCAATAATAAGCAAGCACACTCTTGGCGGCAGTTTCCCCACCTAAATAGCTCAAGGTAACTTTTTGAGCTTCTTCATACAGGGTGATGTCTGCATTGTCGGTCACATAAGGTGCATAGCTCTGGTCTTTTCCTCCTTCCGGCAGGTAAGTATTGATATACTTTTTCATCGTTGCATCCACTTTGATCTTTGGCTCATCATTCAAGCCCGACGGAACACCCAATATATTCCAGCTACTTAAACGGTTCGGAATATATTTTTCAACATAATTCCAAGAGGCACGCGTAGCCAAAGCCGCAGTTCCGGCATTCGTCAGCTTGCTCAGGTCGATCGCCGATTCAAAATCAATTTTCGCCCGGATCGCCCCATCGGCTAACTGTGTTTTAAAAAGAGTGGGAGCACCGAAATCAGGAGAATAGATATACACTTCGTCCACAGACGACGGCAACGTTGCCTTCAAATTATATTTTCCAGCCTCATCGGTAACGCCTTTCGCCAAAGCAATCAGGCCCTCCTTTTTCACAACCGTTCCCTCTTCTGCTCTCAATGGATTTTCTCCATATACTTCAAAATATACCTCACCGTCCGTTGCATATTCAACATTCAGAGAAACAGTCCGGGTTGTCTGAAAATCATAATAGTTTTCCAGAGTCACTTTAGTATCAACCGGAGGAACATAAACATCCTTCTTCTCACAAGCACTAAAAAGCAGTGAAAAGAAAATGCCTCCTCCTAATAGCTTGGCTATCAATCCAAATTTGTTTTCCGCGATTTTCATATTAAATAATAATTTTAGTGATAGAACAACTTATAGCATCCACCACAAAGGTCTATCATTTTCACAACTATCCGGTTATATAAAAATCATGATTTTTTATATAAAATGCCCGGCTTCTCCACTGAGGATGCAAGGTCTACGCTAAACATATAATATAAACCACTTACCATTTCCATACAAAAGTAAATAACGGGACAGTCATCCCCGAAAGCACTTTCCCACAATAAAATACATTTTTATAAAAAACGGACTACCGTTTCCATTCCGGAGATTTCCACCTGAAAATTAAAGCACCTGAAAAATATAGAAAAGCCGTCTTATCTTTTCCGCCTTCACACCTACCCTGTCTATATAAAAAATCCGGAATATCTGATATATTCCGGATTTCTTAATTTGATACTGAATATTAAACAATTACCTGCTATGGTTAAACCCTCTCGGTTTTTGCGGTTGTTTTTTATTCCACAGGATTGCGCTGTTCGTAGGTTCTTCCAGCTTATTCAGCCTTTCGATATTTACGCGAAGATCCTGCAACAAAAGGTCGGCAAGGTCTTTACTGGTTCCCTGACGTACTACAACACGCATAATAATGACATCTTCCATATTTTTGGGCATGGTATAGGCCGGAACCTGCCACCCCTCGGTGTGAACCCCGTCGGACAAATCATATAAAGTCCACTTCCGGTTAGGATCGTCTTTCAACTTCCAGATAAACAAAGGATTCGGCATATCATCACTAAAGAATTCGAATATACCCATCGCTTTCAACTGCTCTTTCATATACAAGCAGATGTCGATACAATTTTGTTGTATCTGCCGATAGCCTTCCATACCCAGACGTAAGAACTGGTAATATTGCGCCAGTACCTGATTTCCCGGACGAGAGAAGTTAATGGAAATACTGGGGATATTTGCTCCCAAATAATTCACAGCAAAATTCATTTCTTCAGGCAAATACTGTTTATCTTTCCAAACCACCCAGCCTACGCCCGGATATACCATACCAAATTTATGGCCGGAAGTACTGATGGAAAGTACCCATTTCAAACGGAAATCCCAAACTGTTTCGGGGTCGAGAAATGGATGAATGAAACCTCCGGTAGCCGCATCCACATGAATACAAATTTCCCAACCTTTTTCTTTGTTCAATTTGTCCAAAGCCTCGTCAAGCTCTTTCACATTGTCGTTCAACCCGGTAATCGTTACTCCCTGAATCGGTACAACACAAATCGTGTTCTCGTCGCACATTTTCACAACGTCCTCCGCTTTCATGGTAATTTTTTCAGCCGTCACCGGAACCATTCTCATTTCTACATCCCAGTAAATAGCGAATTTTTCCCAAACCACCTGCATACAGGTAGAAATAATAAAGTTGGGCTTATCGGTAGGCAAATTTTTAGCGCGACGGCGCTTTTGCCAACGTTTCAGCGCAGAGATACCCCCCAGCATACAAGCTTCAGAAGATCCTACGGTACTCGTTCCGGTGCAATAAGGTTTTTCAGGAGAATTCCACAACTTAGCCAAAATATTCACACAACGACGTTCGATTTCGGCCGTTTGCGGATATTCTGTTTTGTCGATCATGTTTTTATCCATATTTTCTGTCATGATCCGACGGGCATAGTCATCCATCCAGGTGGTGACGAAGGTTGCCATATTTAAACGTGAATTACCATCGAGCATCGCCTCGTCATGCACCAGCTGATAAGCCACCTCACCCGGCATTGAATTCTTAGGCATTTCAAACTTAGGGGCAACACGGAATTCTTCGGAAGTCCCAAAAATAGGAGTGTTAGGATTTTCTGTTTTCATAATTTCCAATTTAAAATATTGTAACACAATTAAAATGAACGATTAAGAACATTCGTCCATTAATTACGCACCCCCTATCTTTAAGTTTCAGGCTCTCACAATATTTAACTTCAATTGGCTATCGGAAATAGGTGTATAAATTAACCTTTTCAGTTATTTTCAGTATAAAAGAATGAAACCTAAAACAAACCATCATGGAAGAAAGCTTTCTCTATTATATAGAACACAGTATCAAAACCCATTGGAATCATCAATCATTGAGCGATTATAAAGGAGCGACAAACACCTATAAAGACGTTGCCCGGAAAATAGCCAAACTTCATCTGCTATTTGAACACGGAGGAATTAAAAAAGGGGATAAAATAGCCCTTTGCAGCAGAAATATGTCAAACTGGGGGATTGCTTTTCTCGCCACCCTTTCCTATGGAGCCGTGGCAATACCCATCCTGCATGAATTTAAACCCGACAACATTCACCACATCATCAATCATTCGGGCGCACGTCTTCTCTTCGTGGGGGAATCCGTATGGGAAGACATCGATAAACAGCACATGTCCAAACTGGAGGCCATTTTAAAAATGGAAGATTATACCATACTCCACAGCGTGAATAAAAAGCTGGAAGATACACGCAGCCGCCTGAACGAATTATTCGGGCAAAAATATCCGGACAGATTCACCGTAGACGATGTGCATTATGAGCCCGACCACCTGGAAGACCTCGCCATGATAAATTACACCTCCGGCACAACCAGCGCTTCCAAAGGGGTCATGCTATCCTACCGCAGCATGTGGTCGAACCTGAAATATGCCCTGGACAAGATGGGGTATACTCCCGGCGAACGGCTGGTGTCCATACTCACCATGGCCCACATGTACGGACTGGCTTTCGAACTGCTCTACCCTTTCGCCAGCGGTACCCATGTTTATTTCATTTCCCGCACCCCATCCCCTAAAGTGATCGGGGAAATATTCTCGGAAGTACGTCCCAACCTGATTGTAGCCGTACCCCTGATCATCGAGAAAATCATCAAAAACCGGGTACTGCCCCAACTGAAAAAACTTCATATCCGGCTATTCCTCAAAATCCCCGGAATCAACAGCCGCATCCGGGAATCGGTCAAGCGGAAAATTGTCGACGCCTTCGGTGGACGCTTTAAGCTGATCGCCATAGGCGGTGCCGCTTTAAACCATGAAGTGGAGGATTTTCTCCATTCCGTAAAATTCCCCTACACCGTTGGGTATGGTATGACGGAATGCGGACCTGCCATATCTTATGACGATTGGCATACCTTCCATCCCGGCTCCTGTGGTAAAGCCGTAGACCGCATGCAAATACAAATTCATTCTTCCGACCCTGTCAATATCGTAGGTGAAATCATCGTAAAAGGCGATAATGTCATGGACGGCTATTACCAAAACCCGCAAGCCACCGCCGCCGCTATCGACGAAGACGGGTGGTTGCACACCGGAGACCTCGGCATTGTCGATAAAGAAGGCTACCTGTTTATCAAAGGACGCAGCAAAAACATGATCCTCGGTCCGAGCGGTCAGAACATCTATCCCGAAGAAATCGAAGATCGCCTGAACGCCCTCCCCTACGTTGCAGAATCTCTGGTAATTGAACGCGACGGTAAACTGACTGCCCTCGTGTATCCGGATTATGAACGGGTAAAAAAAGACAAACTCACAGACGACAGCCTTCACAAAATCATGGAGGACAACCGGAAACAGGTCAATCACATCATGCCTGCGTATAGCCAGATAGCACGACTGCAAATCCGTGACACGGAATTCGAAAAAACACCGAAACGAAGCATCAAAAGGTATCTTTACCAATAAGTTGACAAAGCAAACCATCGGCAACACGCTTCCACCGATCACCCCCTCTGTTTTGGATTTCACAGGGAAAACATTATCTTTGAAATTTCAAATCAGAAATCATGGAAGAAAGTTTTTTAAAATACATCGAAGATAGTATTAAAAATTATTGGGATAGACCGGCGTTGACGGATTTCAAAGGAGCTACCAGTTCTTATAAAGACGTAGCCCGTAAGATTGAAAAATTACACTTGCTTTTCGAACATAGCGGAATCCGGAAAGGGGATAAAATAGCCCTTTGTAGCCGGAACACCAGTAATTGGGGAATAGCTTTCCTCGCCACCCTTTCCTATGGAGCCGTGGCCGTTCCCATCCTCAACGAATTTAAACCGGATAATGTACATCATATCGTAAACCACTCCGAAGCGCGCATTCTGTTTGTCGGCGATGTGGTGTGGGAAAATCTCGACGAATCGGCTATGTCCAGCCTCGACGGGATAATCCGTATGGAGGATTTCTCTGTCCGCCATGCCAACAAAAAAGAACTGATGCAAGCCCGTACCCGGCTCAACGAATTATTCGGGAAAAAATTTCCCGAACGTTTCCGCCCGGAAGATGTGCACTATGAATACGATCAACCGGAACAACTGGCCCTGATCAACTACACTTCAGGCACGACCAGTTCTTCTAAAGGAGTGATGCTCCCCTATCGAAGCCTCTGGACAAACCTTCAATTCGCTATCGATACCTTGGGTCACAATCCGGGCGAACAAATCGTATGTATGTTGCCTATGGCACACATGTACGGCTTGGCCTTCGAATTTATCTATCAATTCGTAAACGGAACGCATATCCACTTCCTGTCGCGCACGCCTTCGCCTAAAATCATTGCCGATGCCTTCGCAGAAGTGAAGCCCGACCTGATTATCACCGTACCGCTGGTTATTGAAAAAATCATCAAGAAAAGAGTGTTTCCTACCATAGAGAAACCCCACATGAAAATTTTGATGAATATCCCGATCATCAACGATAAAATCCGGGAAACCATCCGCCAAAAAGTGATCGACGCCTTCGGAGGAAAATTCAAAGAACTGATCATCGGCGGAGCCGCTCTCAACAAAGAGGTGGAAACTTTCCTGCGCTCAATCCGCTTTCCCTATACAGTAGGTTACGGAATGACGGAATGCGGCCCGTTGCTGAGCTATGACGATTGGCAAACTTTCCGCCAGGGTTCTTGCGGGAAAGCCGTACCCAGGGTTGAACTCCGCATCGATTCTCCCGACCAGCAAAACGTTGTCGGTGAAATTCTGGCCAAAGGGGCCTGCGTGATGGACGGGTATTATAAAAACCCGGAAGCCACCGCCGCCGCCATCGATCAAGACGGCTGGCTGCACACCGGGGATTTGGGTATTATCGATGAAGACGGTTACCTGTTTATCAAGGGACGCAGTAAAAACATGATTCTCGGAGCCAGTGGCCAAAACATCTACCCGGAAGAAATAGAAGACCGCCTGAACAATATGCCCTATGTCAACGAATCGCTTATCATTGAAAAAGAAGGGAAACTCATCGCCCTGATCTATCCCGATTTCGAACTGCTGAACAGCGAAAAAATTTCCGACGAGAAACTGCCCGAATTAATGACAGCCAACCTCAAGGAATTAAACCAGCAACTTCCGGCATACAGCCAGGTGAGTACATTCAAACTCTATAATGAAGAATTTGAAAAAACTCCGAAGAGAAGCATCAAACGATTCCTCTATCAATAACCGGAAACAATCACGGAATCCCGGCATGCCGATTGGCCGCGCCGGAATATCTATAAACCATTCCCTAATGCCTTCTAAAAACTTTTTTTTTGAAGGCATTTTTTTTACCTTCGTAGGCTGAAAAATTAATACTCATGAACAGAACAACCAACCGTAAATCTGCAATGCCTAAAGAAAAAAAACAGGTTTCGGTCATTCCTTCATTCCTGCAAGAACAAGGCACACGGCTGATTTTAGGGATCACCTTTGCCGTTGTCTCCCTCTATATCCTGTTTTCACTGGTCGGCTTCTTTTTCACGGGAGGCATTGACCAAAGCCTCATCGACCGGGGATTGAAAACCATCGTAGCCAATCCCGACATCACAGCCAGCAATCCGGCAGGGAAAATCGGAGCCTGGATTTCCGACCTGCTAATCAACCGCTGGTTCGGTGTAGCTTCTTTTCTGGTTTGTTTTATGGTATTCCTCACTGGTTACCGGATTGCAGGAGGAAAATTAAAAGGCTACAAACGGAAAATATTCATCAGCGCGGTGGTTATGCTATGGATCTCGCTATTGTTCGGCTTTATCACAGAAATACTCAGCGGTTTGCTCGACACCGGAACAGGCTACCTGTTTTGGGGAGGTGGACACGGCTACTTTGTCAGCCTCTGGTTAAACTCATTGGTCGGCAGGCTCGGCACATTCTTATTGCTGGTGCTTTCTTTCATCATCATTCTTTTCTTCGGTTTCCAGTCAACCTTCTACCGCTGGTTAAACTATTGCAAAGAAAAAATCCGGCAGAACAGGGAAAAAGCCCAGGCTCTCGCTGCGGCAAGGGCCGCCAAAGCGCAAGCGGCATCTTCCACCGGACAGGACGGACCGTCGCCGGAAACTTCCCCTGATACCGGTTTCGACGAAGGCGATATAGATTTGCCGGATAATGAAAACACCTTTAACCCGGAAGATTCCAATGATCCGGCCAACAACACCGATGGCACGTTCACGCTGGCAACCGGAGAAAACGAACCGGAAACGGTCGCTCCTTTCGAAAAGGAAGAAACTCCCGAACCCGGTTTTGAAAACATCCCCGTTTCTATTAACGACTTTGAATTCAGTCAGGAAATTGCCAACCTCGACCAAGACGAACAACCGGAAAAAACGGACGACGACGATGAACTATATCCGGATACGGATGATGAACAAACCGACGGAGATATTACGCTTACAGTCAATAACAAAGACCGGGAAGAAACAGTCGACCGGAATATGCTTCCCACGGAAGACTACGACCCCACACTCGACCTGTCTAATTATCAATATCCCTCTCTCGACCTGCTCGAAGAACATTCTTCCGGAAACCCGAAAGTCACCCAGGAAGAACTGGAGGAAAACAAAAATAAGATCGTAGAAACCCTGCGAAACTACAAGATTGAAATCATTAAGATCAAAGCCACGATCGGACCGACGGTCACGCTTTACGAAATTGTTCCCGCGCCGGGTGTTAAAATTTCAAAGATTAAAAATCTGGAAGACGACATCGCCCTGAGCCTTGCCGCGCTGGGTATCCGTATCATAGCCCCGATCCCCGGAGCAGGTACTATCGGTATTGAAGTGCCCAATCAAAACCCGGAAGTCGTATCTATGCGGGGCATCATCGCTTCGAAAAAATTCCAGGAGTCCAAATATGCCCTCCCGGTGGCGCTGGGACGTACCATTTCTAACGAAACCTATACGTTCGACCTGACGAAAATGCCCCACCTGCTTGTGGCAGGAGCCACGGGACAGGGAAAATCGGTGGGATTGAATGCCATTATCACCTCCCTGCTCTACAAAAAACACCCGTCACAACTGAAATTTGTGATGGTCGATCCGAAAAAGGTGGAATTAAGCATTTATTCCGTTATCGAAAAACATTTCCTGGCCAAACTGCCGGATGAGGAAGATGCCATCATCACCGAAACCACCAAAGTGGTAAACACCCTGAACTCGCTTTGTATCGAGATGGACAGCCGTTACGACCTGCTGAAAGTGGCACAGGTGAGAAATATTAAAGAATACAACGAAAAATTCATCAAGCGGCAATTAAATCCGAATAACGGGCACAAATACCTGCCTTACATCGTGGTGATTGTCGATGAGTTTGCCGACCTGATTATGACCGCCGGGAAAGAGGTGGAACAACCCATCGCCCGTATCGCACAATTGGCGCGTGCCGTGGGCATCCACATGATTATCGCCACCCAGCGTCCGTCCACTAATATCATTACGGGAGTTATCAAAGCCAATTTCCCGGCACGTATCGCCTTTAAAGTGGCCTCCATGATCGACTCCCGCACCATTCTCGATTCTCCGGGAGCGAACCAGCTGATCGGCCGGGGCGATATGCTGATTTCCGTAGGCAGTGAAATGGTCAGGGTACAATGTGCGTTCGTCGACACTCCCGAAGTCGATGCGGTCACCCATTTTATTGCCGCACAGCAATCCTATCCTTCTGCCTTCGCCCTGCCGGAATATGTGCCGGAAACGGAAGGCATCGGCGGAATTTCGGAAATGGATTTAGGATCGCGCGACCCTTTATTCGAAGAAGCGGCCCGCCTGGTGGTGAACACCCAGCAAGGTTCCACCTCGTCTATCCAACGCCGTTTTTCCATCGGGTATAACCGTGCCGGACGTATTATGGACCAACTGGAAGCCGCAGGGGTAGTCGGGCCTTTCGAAGGCAGCAAAGCCCGCCAGGTACTGATTCCCGACGAATATAGCCTCGAATTTATATTGAATAACAATAAATAAACATTCCATGTTTTTAGAGCAAGCCTATACCGGAAAAAACCAATGGTATTTATACGTTTTAACGTTATTGATCGTGTTCACCGCCACCCAGATCGGAACGCTTCCTTTGCTGGCGTATATGGCGATTCTCGATCCGGAATCACTGCAAACAGGCAACATCGCCATCGCTACCGGCACGAACATAGGACTTGCTTTAACATTGCTCAGTTTTACCACCGGATTTTTTGCCTTGCTTTTGTGTGTAAGGTATGTTCACCAGAAACCCTATACATCGATCGTAACAGCCCGCCGGAAGATCGACTGGAAACGAATTTTTTTCGGTGCAGGCATTTGGGGCACACTGACCATTGCCACGTTTGTAATACAATATTTTACCACGGACCCATCGGAAATACAATTCCAATTCGAGCCGCTCCGCTTTTTAGGCTTATTGGTCGTTTCTTTAGCCCTATTCCCTTTTCAAACTTCTTTCGAAGAGCTGGTTTTCCGGGGCTACCTGATGCAATGGTCTGCCCTGCTCTTTAAATACAGATGGGTAGCCGTGCTCCTGACCGGATTGCTTTTCGGAGCCATGCACGGAGCCAATCCCGAAGTGGGAGCCTACGGAATGTTAGTGGCTATGCCGCAATACATTCTCATGGGATTGATTTTGGGCTACGTTGCCGTGAAAGACGATGGCATGGAATTATCGCTGGGTTTGCACATGGCTAATAATATTTTGGCAGCCATCACCTTCACTTCCGATGCCTCTGCCCTGCAAACCAGCGCCCTGTTTAAAGACCTCAATCCCACCGCTTCGCATTGGGACACGCTGGTGATGCTGGCTGCCGGAGTTTTGTTTATCTGGATTTGTAACCGGAAATATCATTTCATCGGGAAAGTCAACCTGTGGAAAAAAATCGATGCGCCGGAAACAGCTCCCGATATTTTATAATTTCCCACAGAAAAAATAAATATAGAAAGGTTTTCAACCATCCCCCCATTCTTTAGAACTTATTTTCCATTCATTTCCACTTGTCCGGAAAATAGGGTAAAAAGAACAGGAAGTTGTGTTATTTTTTACAGAAAACCACTAAAATTCCTTTCCAAAGCTCAATTTTTCTATTCTTATCATTAACTTTGGCGATGATGTAAAATCTGATAGGCGTAGCTCTGTGTAAAAATGGGATCACATCATTGGGAATTTATTTAAAAACAAATCTGATAAACAAATGAGAAAAGTTATTTATTTAACCTTGGGACTGTTTCTGATATTCGCCCTGACAGCCTCAGCAGAAAAAAAGAAAACAAAAGAGAAAGAAAAAGACGGTTATCACTTCACCGACCTGAAACGTTTACCCACTACCAGCGTGAAATCGCAAGACCGTGCAGGAACCTGCTGGTCATGGTCCACCATCTCATTCCTCGAATCGGAAATGATGCGTCTGGGAAAAGACTCGGTGAGCCTGTCGCCCCTCTTCGTCGTGTGGAATACCTACAATGGAAAAGCCGATAAATACGTACGTATGCACGGAAAAGTAAACTTCGGGCAGGGCGGAGCTTCGGCAGATGTAACCTGGGCCATTAAAAACTATGGTATCGTTCCGTTAAGCGTATATTCCGGCTTAAACTACGGCGAAGACGTACATGTTCACGGAGAATTGGACGACGTGCTGAAAGGCTACGTGGACGCTATCGTCAAAAATTCCAATAAAAAATTAAGCACAGCCTGGAAACGCGGATATGATGCAGTGCTCGACGCTTATCTCGGAGCAAAACCGGAAAAATTCACCTGGAAAGGTAAAGAATACACCCCGCAGACCTTCACCAAAGAAGTAACGGGATTGAACATGGACGACTACATCAGCCTGACCTCTTTCACACATCATCCGTTCTACGAACAGTTTGCACTGGAAGTGCCCGATAACTGGATTGGAGAAATGTCATACAACATTCCGCTCGACGAAATGATGGACTTACTCGATAAAGCAATCGACAAAGGTTATTCATTTGCCTGGGGATCGGATGTTTCTGAAAAAGGATTCGCCCGCAAAGGCTTGGCTGTCGTTCCTGAAGTCGATACGAAAGAAATGAGCGATGCCGAAATTGAAAAATGGGTAAAAATGCCTCAAAAAGACAAAGATGCAGAACTGCTGAAACGTCCGGGTAAAGAAAAGGAAATCACACAGGAACTACGCCAGCAGGAATTCGACAACTACCTGACAACCGACGACCACGGCATGCATATCATAGGAAAAGCAGTAGACCAGCTGGGCCATAAATATTTCATCGTGAAAAACTCGTGGGGTAAATACGGCGATTATGAAGGCTACCTGTATGCTTCGTATCCTTTCGTTGCCTACAAAACAACTTCCGTTATGATTCATAAAGACGCACTTCCTCAGGAATTGAAAAATAAACTCGGAATTAAATAATGATCTGTTAAACATTACGTTTACATTATTTAAAAACAAATTAAAGCCGTTACATTCTATATGTAACGGCGTTTTTTTATCTTTGCAAACGAGAAGCTTGACCGATCCGGGAATCATCGGCATCATTGCCCATTCCCCTCCTGAAAACAGTCGGGACATGGAGTTGAAAAAATACAAATACATATAAACAGGCATTCTGCCGCAAATCATTATCTTTAATTATGAACAACGCTATTGAAATACAAAAAGACATCTGGTGGATTGGAGTAAACGACCGAAGAACTCATATCTTCGAAAATTACTGGCCATTGCCTAAAGGTGTTGCTTATAATTCATACGTTATCGTAGATGAGAAAATCGTTGTAGTAGATACAGTGGAACGAAGCCGGATGGACGACTATCTGGAAAGTCTCGAATCAGTCATCGGTAACCGCCAGGTGGACTATTTGATTATAAACCACATGGAGCCCGACCACACGGGAGCGATCAAAGCATTGTTGTGCCACTATCCGAACCTGACCATTATCGGGAACAGCAAAACTTTTCCAATGCTGGAGAATTTCTACGGCGTACATACCAACCTGCTGGAAGTGAAAGAAGGCGATTCGCTGAATATCGGGAAACGCACCCTTAATTTCTATATGGTGCCTATGCTTCACTGGCCGGAAACGATGGTTACCTACCTGCCGGGCGAAAACATTGTTTTCAGTGGCGATATATTCGGAGCTTTCGGCACTCTCGACGGGGGAATCTTCGACGACCAGGTCGATCTCGATTACCTCGAAGAAGAAATCAGCCGCTACTACTCCAACATCGTCGGGAAATACGGCATGCCGGCACAAACGGCCCTCAAAAAACTGAACACGCTTACTTTCAACACCATTTGCGCCACCCACGGCCCGATTTGGCGTTCGCATGTATGTGACATCATTGCCAAATATGAAAAATGGAGTAAATACGAAACCGAGGAAGGGGTTGTCATTGCATTCAGCTCTATGTATGGACACACCGAGCAAATGGCAGACATGATCGGACGGGTTTTAGCTGAAAAGGGAGTAAGCAAAATCCGCATCCACGACACGTCTAAAACCCACCCATCTTATATCATCAACGATATTTTCCGGTATAAAGGAGTGATTTTAGGAAGTTGCGCCTACAACGGAGGTATATTTCCTACGATGGAAACCTTGTTGTGCGAACTGGAAAACATGGGAGTGAAAAACCATTGCCTCGCTTATTTCGGCAACAAGACATGGGGTGGCGGGGCTATCCCACGCCTGAAAGCCTTCGCCGAAAAAATCAAATGGGAAGTGGTAGCCGCCCCGAATGAAACCAGTGGCGCAATGAAGCCTTCCGATGTGGAACAATGCCGGGCTATTGCAGAAGCAATGGCAGCCAAAGTGAAAGGAGCTTAAAACAACTTCCCCCCGTCCAAAAAGGGGACAAAGGGGGGTATATAAATAAAAAACGTGGAAAACCGGAAGAATACCTGTTTCCACGTTTTTATTTTATTCCCATTCACAACGGCAAGCCATGAAAACACAGGCAACAGCGAATGCCACACAAGCCACAGGAGAATTTAAAGATACTTCACTTCCTTGAAACCGTATACCCTTTCTTTCCCTCCGGCATCCCTTAAAACCAGCCTTCCATACTCGTCCACTCCGGCAATCGAAGCCCGGAAAACACCTGCTTCGTCCTTCCACTCATATTCTCCGTAACGGCGGTAAAGAGCCTCTATAAAGTCGTGTTCCAGCAAATGATAATTGTACACCTGTTCATACCGTTTTCCGATACATTCCAGCAATTCGGCCAGCGCGTCCTGTAACGGCAATTCATGCCCCAACAATTGTGACAAAGACACCGGGTTTGGAGCGTCCGACACAAATACCCGCTGATTGACATTTATTCCAACCCCGCACAGCGACATCCCGACGTAAGCTCCGCTAACCGTATGCTCGATCAGGATTCCCACCATTTTTTTATCGCCTACATACACATCATTCGGCCATTTCACCGTGCATCCTTCCACATAACGGCTGATAAAATCACGGCATCCCAAAGCAATCACCATCGAAACGGCAAATTGCCGGGCAGCTTCCAGCCTGAACGGCCTGAACACCACCGTGATCGAAATATTCTTTCCCGGAGCGCTTTCCCATTTATTCCCCACCTGCCCGCGTCCCTCCGTCTGCCGGAAAGTCAGCACCACGCTCTTATCCGTCAGTTCTTCCTGCGGCAACTCTTCCGCCAGGGTATTCGTAGACCCGGCCTGCTCAAATTCTAAAATATCGAAACCGCTCAATTCATATTTCTCCATATCCTAACTTTTTTACTTAATACGTATCTCCGTACGCCTGTTCGCCGCTTTTCCCGCTTCCGTATCATTCGGCTCCAAAGGTACATCCTTTCCGTACCCCTTATAACTCATCCGGTTTTTATCAATCCGATGCAGGAACAAATATTTATATACTTCAAAAGCCCGGTCTTCCGATAACCGATAATTATGCTCGTCGCTACCGCTATTGTCCGTATGTCCGGAAATCTCGATTTTCACTTCCGGATTCAACCGCATGAACTCCACCACCTGTCGCAGTTCGTTATACGATTCCGGTTTCAAATGATAATCGTCCACATCAAAAAACACGCCTTTCAACACCAGCGTGCGGTCTTGCTCCACCTTCCGCAAAACAACCACCTTTTGTTGAGGCTCTTCCAAAGCGGCGGCCTTTACCGCCAAAGTATCGGAATAATACAAATATCCTTTCTTTACGGCTCCCACCAGCAACAAAGTTTCCGAAGGCACACACGCCAACATATCGCTATGGGCATATACCCGGTCATAATAGGCCAAAGTATCCCCGCTCTCCACAGCCACCACCGTCAGAAAATCCGGCTTTACGGCCTCCCCGGCTTCGTTTTCGGTCAGCAAACGGATATATGCCGCTGGCGGACAGGCAATACTATCATCCAGGCGGTAACGATAAATACATCTTTTACCGCTGATATCAGAAGAAAAATATCCCCACTGCCCGCTGGCATCCACAATAAATCCCAACTCATCTCCCTGCGTGTTCACTGTAATCCCGATATTCTTCGGTTCTGTCGGCTCATTTAAATTGACTTTATAAATATCCTTCCGTCCCATTCCGGGATAACCGTCGGAAGAAAAAAACAAAGTTTGATTGTCGAAATATAAGAAAGGAGCCATTTCATCCCCCGGAGTATTGAAATACAAGCATTTCGGTTGCGACCAATATTGTTTTCCATTCGATTCCCTACGCAACAGGCGCGAGTACCAAATATCGCTTCCTCCGCGTCCCCCTTCCCGGGTTGAAGCGAAAAACAACCGGGTACCATCGGCAGAAATAGCAGGCTGGGCTTCCCAACCGTCCGTATTGACAGGTTCCCCCAATGAAATAGGAGCCGTCCACGTACTGTCCGAAAGGCGGTAAGCCACATAAATATCACTCCGTCCGCGTCCCCCCACCATCGTGAAATACATCATCCGGCCGTCGGCTGTCAGCGAAGGCGCACCGCACCTCCCTTCCGGATAAAAATCAAGGGGATAACGCACGCTGTCCCGCAACATCCACATCATTTCCCGGTCTCCGGTCTGTTCCGTATAAAGCAATGTTTTTCCCTTAACATCCAATGAAGGCCAATACACCGGATATTCCGACTGCAAATACAATTCCGTTTCACGGCGCACCTGGCTTTTCAATGCCTTTAACGCAAACGCACAATCTTCCAGCCTTTTCCGTGCCTGGGCCGCCCCGGTCAGCCGTCGGTCCCGTTCCAGATACAAACGGTAAAACCCCTGTGCCCTCTCATAATCGCCCCGGTCGAAATACCTGTCGGCAAGCACCATAAAATAATAAGCATACCCTTTCAGGGAATCTATCGACAAGGCCTTCTCTATCGCTTTCATCTCCTCTACCCGGTCGCCCTGTTTATGGAACATATCCGCCCGCAACAAATGCAAAGCTGAAAATCCGGAATCCAAAGCCGCCGCTTTTTCCAATACATGCCCGGCTTTCTCCACCTCTCCCGCCCGGAAAAGCGAACGGGCTTCCTGATAAAATTTATTGGCTTTCTTATCGGCACTCAAAAACTGTTGCCCATATCCACCGCAGACACCTGTTATCGTAAATGCAAGAATCAGAATAATATATTTCAAAGTCTTTCTTTTTAATCCACAGCAAATTTATGGAATTAAGCCACATTCACAAAGCAAAAATCCGTAAACCGGACAATGTCGGTTTACGGATTCCCACTCTCTTATCTAAATCTCACAAATACAATCAATAATTATCCGGGAACAATTCAAAATAAGCCTTCGGATGCAGGCACGACGGGCACATCTCCGGCGGCGTAGTCCCCACATGTACATAGCCGCATTTCCGGCAATACCATTTCACAGGTTCGGGACGTTCGAACACCTTGCCGTCCCGGATATTCTCCAGTAATTTTAAATAACGTTGTTCGTGCATTTTTTCCACTTCGGCAACATACTTAAAAGTGGCGGCAATCTTTTTAAACCCCTCGTCCGATGCAATTTGTCCGAACAGCGGATAAAGATTGAATGCTTCATCGTGCTCCCCGTCTGCCGCTTCTATCAGGTTGTCGGGAGTTTGCAGCAATGCGCCTGCCGGATAAGCAGCCGTGATCTCCAGCATACCGCCTTCCAGGTAACTAAAAAAACGTTTAGCGTGCATCTCTTCCTGTAAAGCCGTTTCATAGAATATTCCGGCAATCTGTTCATAACCGTCCTCTTTGGCTATTTTTGAAAAAAATGTATAACGGTTCTTAGCTTGTGATTCTCCGGCAAATGCCTTCAATAAATTTTTTTCGGTTTCGGTACCTTTGATCGATCTCTCCATAATATCTGAATTTTAATAAACAACTGTTATCACTTATACGGGCATATCCGGAAATAAGTTCAGCCTGCAACAATAAAAAAGGGGCATTCCGAAGAACACCCCTTCCCTCTCAATTCTCCCCAAACCTACTTCACGATCTGCATATATACAGCGTCTCCTTTATAAGGATAGAAAGCCACATCGGTAGCTGCCCATTTTTTCAATTCGGGCTGCATCTGCACCGCTTTCTGTAAAGCCATAGCCATTTCCTGCGTATTTTTCACACGGGCAGCAGCAACAGCCATCAAATAATAATCCATAGCATTATTCATTTTCATATTCTTGAAAGTTTCCAATGCACTCCGGTTATCGTTATTCATCATCTGTGCATAAGCCAGATTGATATTCGGCATCTCTTTCAAATAAGGAATAGCCTTGCTGTAATCTCCCTGTTGCAATAAAATCAATCCCATATTATAACGGGCTTCTTTACGGATTTTAGCCTTATCGAACATGTCAGCGGCTTTTGCCTTATTTCCCTGCATAGCGTACATAACGCCCATATTGTTATTGACAGTGGCATCCTGTTTCAACGCAATGGCCGATTCCAGTAATTTCTGAGCTTTCTTGTAATCTTTCATATTGATTGCCGTCACAGCCAGATCGTTCAATAACTGCCAATTGGTTTGTGCGGTCACAGCCGGAGTCTTTTCAGTCAGCTGAGGCACGAAATAAGTGATCTGTCCTTCTTCCTGAACAACATCGGGCACTGTATAAAATACAAAGAAATCGGCACGGCGCAAAATCGGCAGGATCACTTCCTTCAATTCCGGAGTCTTATTAGTGTAGGAATCCAGCAAAGTGTTGCGGCGGGCGGCATTCGGAGCATCTTTCAAAGCCTTGATAATCTCGGCTTTGTTTTTGATGTTAGAATCTTCCAGCAACATATATAAGCCATTCCAGTTCTCTACCACGGTTTGCTGAACTACGAATTTCGGATCGCGGGCCATAGGTGTACTGGCCAGCTTCAAATCTTTTTCAAAGAATGTTTTAGCAGCCTTAAACCGATTGGCAGCCAAATTTTTATTCAAACGTTCTGCGCCTTCCGGGGAATTAGACACATAAATAAACATATTGGTAATCTTCGCATTTTTATTCGCCAAAACCTTATCCATAGCTTTCACGGCCTGCGACATCACGGCTGAATTTTGTTCGGCAGCCGAGATCGTTGATTTTCCTAAGGGGAACATCACATATCCGCTGACAAGACCTATTTTTTCAGCAGGGACATCTGCAACAAAAGTTTCGGTCATCACCGGAATATAGCTCACGCCGTCGATCTTCACCGGATAGGTCTGCCATACCTTCACACCGTTCTTATTCAGGATCACGGGGCTCATCATAAAGGATTTTTTTCCTCTCATAGCTTCAATATCGGCCCAGAGCACTCCATTTTCCATTCCTTCACGGTAAGGCATAGAGAATTTTTGGGTATAAGTCGTAGGCGTTTTATAACTTACCACCGGGTAAGTAGCATCCTTCACACTCTCTCCCTGCAAATACATCGGAGTCAGATTCAGCATCTGGTTTCCATACTGCATTTTCGGAGTGATTTTCAGAATCATTTTCTTATCAAACTGTTTCGGGGCAAAAGCAATCTTATACTCAAAATTGATCACACCCTTCACGGATTCCAATTGTGTGGGGGTAACCTGTCCCACAACAGCCGTCTCAATAACATCTTTCTGCAATTTCTTCATGGAGTTACACCCCGTCATGGCTAAAGAAAATGCAACGGCAGCCAGGCCTGCCATAAATAATTTACGTTTCATAGTTTTCTGTTTTAGTTTAACTTATTTGTTCCATTCAGTTTTCAATTAACATACCTCTTTAACGGAAAAAAGATTTATAAAGTTCCGCACATCTCGCCAAAGATGTTTCCCTCCTATATTAACTCCCTGCCTGCAAGCAGGATAATCCCGGAAAAATCAAATATTCCACCCGGTTTCAAAACACATAAAACAAAAAACAATCTGTACGAAACCACATTTATCCCCGCGCAAAAAACGATAATCCGCTCATTTGAATTATCTTTGTGCCGGATAAATCATAACCCTGAACAATCGAAAAAAACAAACCTGCCCGGCCTATTTTATCCGGTACATATAAAGAAAATACGATGGAAGATAACGATAGAGTAAAGCCCGTATATATTGAAAAGCTCTTCAAAAGTAAAAATCCCGGACTGGCACGCCTGATTCCCGGTTTTGTTTTCTCGTTTTTAAAACGGATCATCTGTCAGGATCGGATCAATGAATTTATAGAGAGGTACGGCGACCGGAAAGGATTGGATTTCGCCCACGGTATGCTTGAATATCTGGAAGTTTCTTTCCGGGTGGAAGGAGCCGAAAATCTTCCCGATCCGGCAGGAAGATACATCTTCGTTGCCAATCATCCCTTAGGAGGTCCCGATGGAATTATTCTGATTTCATTTCTGGGACAAAAATATTCCAATTTGAAATTTCCGGTAAACGACCTATTGCTCAATTTAAAAAATCTGAACAACATATTTCTGGCGGTCAATAAACACGGGGCACTTGCCAAGGATGCCGTAACTGCAATCGAAAACGCCTACGCCTCCGATTGCCAGATGATCATGTTCCCCGCAGGTATGGTCAGCCGGAAAACAAACGGAGTGATACAAGACCCCGTATGGCAGAAAAGTTTCGTAACCAAAGCCATACAATACCAACGGGACATTGTACCCATCTTCATAGAAGGAAAAAATTCGAATTTCTTCTACAATCTGGCAAATTTCCGCAAAAAAATACACCTGAACCTCAATTTGGAAATGCTCTACCTGCCCAAAGAAACGTTTAAAAAACAAGGGCAGTCATTCACAATCAGAATCGGGAAGCCGATTCCCTGGCAAAGCCTCGACAAAAGCAAAAAGCCCATAGAATGGGCGGAAGCGATCAAACAAAAAGTTTATTCGCTCTGATCCCCGTAAACAGTTTTTGTCCATTCCAGGTCGGCATAAAACGTATTTAACCACGTCTGCTTACTTTGGGGAATATAGCTGCTTAACCCGGAAAATTTCTGATAGAAAATCTGATTGCCGTAACTGGACGTATGGGCTTCATACAAAACCACTTTAGCGAGTTCCCGGCTAAAATCGTCATATTGCCCGGCCGTAGGCGAAAGGTGGCTGATATAATCGTCGAAATCATACAAAATCTCGCTCCAGTTCAACGATCCGGTACGGTCGATACGCTGAACGGCACTCCTGTCCAAATTAGCGATCTGCTCTTCCTTACCCTCCAAAATCACACGGGTAGCTTCCGCAAGCGCATCCATACTTTCGGTCTTCACCAACGAAATCGTCCCGGACTGATAAATTCCCGAACGCGAATTATAAAAATCGTAATATTTACGGCAAACCTCCCGATAGCCTTCCTCTCCGCCCCACCAATCCCCCACCACCTCGTCATACGGGAAACCGTCTTCCCAAATTTCAGTGGGCGACGAGATCAGGTATTTCGTTTTATTCCGCAAAGCATAAGCTACCTCCACAGCCCCCATATAGCAAGCATCGAACATTATAAAATCGAAACGATCGTCCGGTAAGGCAGAAGCCAATCCGTTCAGTTCCATCCAATTGTTACCATCCTGCCCGAAAGCTCTGGATTTCGAAGTGGATGGCAACCACCCCGTGCCATGCGACCAAAGCACCAAACCATAACTCGATGCCGGATATTCCACACACACCTCATTGATGGTCTGCTTCAAAATATCGGGCGAAGCGCTGTTACGTTCCTGATAAGTCTTCACGGTTTCCGCACTCGCAATCCCGTTATCGTTCATCACTAACTTCACCAATCGGGGATCTCCGTCGTAACTATCGATATAAACAAGCAAATTCCCCTCCCCCTGAAAGGTCTTTAGCATCCTATCCAGGTTTTGGGTAGTCCAGCCGTTCAGGGAATTTTCCGCCACCATATAAACCAGCACCGTCCGATCGGCCCACCGGACAGGTTCCGGCCCGTCTTTATGGCAACCCGCCAGCACATAACAAAAAATAAGCAAATATTTTATCCAACTTTGCATCTTGTTGATTCTTAACCATAATTACGCCTGCTAAAATATAAAAAATATCTAAATTAATCTCCCTGTTTCGAAAACACCGCGTAAGCAAATTCCCATTTTTAAGTTTTTACCTTCCAGAAAATCAATTTAACTGATAATGTATTATATTTGTCGCTCAAAATCAACACCAACAGCCTTGGAATCCGGAAAGGTTCCCCGGTCATAAAACTGTAAATTCATCAAATAAAAAAACGATGCAACCTGTTATATATCCCGTTGAAAAAGAAAAGCTCATTGCAGAACTGACAGAAGAACGCTTCGTGCGTAAAACCAACAAAGCGGGAAACGAAATATACACCTTCGATGCTCATTCGGCTCCCAATTTAATGAGAGAAGTGGGAAGAATCCGGGAGCTGACTTTCCGTTCCGCCGGAGGAGGCACAGGAAAAGAAATCGACATCGACGAATTTGATATAGATCCTGCCACCCCCTACCAGCAACTGATCGTATGGGACCCGAAAGAGATGGAAATCATCGGAGGATACCGTTATATCCTTTGTAACCACCTCACCAATAACGCAGAAGGGGAACCGAATCTGGCAACGACCGAATTATTTCGTTTTTCGGAGAAATTCAAAGCCAATTACCTGCCCCGGATGATTGAGCTGGGACGGTCTTTCGTGCATCCGCTCTATCAATCCACCCGTATGGGACGCAAATCCCTCTATGCCCTCGACAACCTGTGGGACGGGCTGGGAGCTCTGACCGTAGACCACCCCGAAATAGAATATTTTTTTGGGAAAGTAACCATGTATACCAGCTTTAACATTCAGGCCAGGAACATGATTCTTTACTTCATGAAAAAATATTTCCGCGATCAGGAAAAACTGGTAGTTCCGATTCAGCCTTTGGAAATCGACATCGATGAAAAAGCGATGGAGCAAATATTCACCGGGATCAGTTATGAGGAAGACTATAAAATCCTGTCTAAATATGTGCGGGATTTAGGGGAAAATATTCCTCCGCTCGTAAATGCCTACATGAGCCTGTCGCCTTCCATGAAGACATTCGGCACAGCCATCAATCCGGGATTCGGAGGAGTGGAAGAAACGGCAATTATCATCAAGATCGCCGATGTATACGAAGCGAAGAAAAAACGGCATATCGCCACTTACATTCCCCGTTTCCGGCTCTTTAATCGTTAATGATCCGCTTAATGACTTTCAGATTATGGGTATAGCGTTTTAACTCTTCGTTAAAAATACCCTGATGATCTATTTTATCCACCCGCACCCGGCCGGAAGCATGGATAATACGGTTTTGCTCCCAAATGATTCCCACATGGGTAATCACTCCGGTATCATCCCCGAAAAACGCCAAATCTCCCGGTAAAGCCTCTTCCACAAACGAAAAGTCCTGCCCGCCGTTCACCTGGTCCGCTGCATCCCGGGGCAGGTCGATACCCGCCATGCGGTAAACAATCTGCACCAGTCCGGAACAATCTATCCCATAAGGAGAACGTCCTCCCCATAAATAAGGCGTATTGTAATACATCAGCGCATAATCGATAATCAGATCGCGCAGGCTGTCGATACCCACATCTTTGATCTTACTCACCAAAGTGTAGGAATCCTCTCCTATCATCATCTTTTTGGTAATAGCGTCGAAAAAAGGAAGAACACTCCCGGCAACGATCAGTTTATTTCCGTAATCCCCGTCTTTGGTGATAATATTGAAAACCTCGGTAGTCAGCATGGGCGATTCGGAACGGTATTTCACCACATATTCATCAGAAACAGGCACATACATTTTCCGGTCGATCCAGCCTTCGTTGCCATCGTGAATCAAGCGGACATAGACCCATTTCTCATCCATTTCCAAAACCTGGTACATTTCGCCGAAAAGGATTTGCGAGATCATTTCACTCCTATCCGATTTTTCACTCCGCATGGGAATAAGGCTCAAATCTGCTATACCGAAAGACATATTTGTAATATTATATTCTAAAAGGCAAAATTACACTTTTCCCGCAGTAAACCAAATAAAAACACCTATCCCCACAGCAAAGGCTGCAGCAGAGGTCCTTCCGGACGGAAACATCACAGTGGTCCCCACACACCTGCTCCTCATCACGCAAGGAACAACACCAATAACTGAGCTGTCAAAACCCGGAGGAACATCGTCAGCGGATACACCGTCGCATAGCCCACAGAAGGCATATCATTACCGGAAACATTATTCGAATAGGCCAGGGCAGGCGGATCGGTGGTGCTTCCCGCAATCAGCCCCATAATCGTAAAATAATTGATCTTATACACGGCACGGGCAACGATACCGATCAGCAAAAGCGGTACAAAAGTAATGATGAAACCATAGCCGATCCAGGCGTAACCACCCCCGTTCACCACCGTGTCTACAAACCCTTCTCCCGCATTCAGCCCCACACAGGCAAGGAACAGGGCAATCCCGACCTCCCGGAGCATGAGGTTTGCACTCATCGTTGTGTAGGTCACTAATTTATAATGCGGTCCAAACCGACCGATCAGAATAGCAATAATCAAAGGCCCTCCGGCAAGTCCCAATTTCACAGGCTGGGGAACACCGGGAAACATAAAAGGAATACTTCCCAACAAAATACCCAAAGCGATCCCTAAGAAAATAGGCACAAGATTCGGCTCTCTCAAACGGCGCATGGAATTACCGAGCACCCGTTCCACGCTCGCAAGGTCTTCCTCACGCCCTACGATAGTCACCCGATCGCCCACCTGCAATTCCAAACCGGGCTCTGCCACCAAATCCACCCCGGCGCGGTTCACCCGCGTCACATTCACCCCGTATCCACTCCGCAAATGCAGTTGTCCCAGCATCTTGCCATTGATGCTCGAACGGGTCACCATAATCCGGCGGGAAACCAATTTATCGTCGATCTTTTCCCATTCGGCCCGATGCATATCGAGCCGCTCACCGATAAAGGCAATCACAGCATTTAAATCCTGTGTGGCAGCAATGACAAACAGTTTGTCACCTTCGAAAAGCCGGGTCCGGGGAGTGGCCACCTCTATTCTCTTATCGACACGCAGCACTCTGGAAATCACAAATTTCTTTTCGATCAGAGAAGCGATTTCCGAAATTTCCTTTCCGAACAGCGAAGGATTCTTCACCAGCAAAGACACATGCGTCGCTCTGGCAGCCCTGGCTTCCGTTTCATTCTGCGCAGCCTCGGTTTCCTTTTCGAAAGATATTTTAAAGATATAGCGAATCGACAGGATAGCCAGGATAATTCCGATCACCCCTAACGGATAAGCCACTGCATACCCCAAAGCGATCACAGGCGTTTCCAGTCCGGTCATATCGTAATAGGCCTGCTGCGCAGCACCGAGTCCGGGCGTATTGGTCACAGCCCCGGACAAAATTCCCACCATCGTCGTAATGGGTAAGCCCGTCACTAAATGCAGACCATAAGTGAGTAGCACCCCCAGAAAAACAATCGCAACAGCCAGCATATTCAAAGTCATCCCTCCCTTCTTGAACGAAGAAAAGAATCCGGGCCCCACCTGTAACCCCACGGAATATATGAAAAGAATCAAACCGAACTCTTTCAGGAAATGTAAAGCGTGGGGATCCATCCGCATGCCGAAATGGCTCAGGATGATTCCCATAAAAAGAATCCACGTGATTCCTAAAGAAATACCTCCTATTTTCAACTTTCCGAGCAATACTCCGGAAAAAATAACCACCGATAAAAGCAGGATCGAATGTCCTATGCCTGATCCGAAAAACAAATCATTTATCCATTCCATAATACCAGTATATACACATTTTTAATGCAACGCGAAGGTACAAATAACAAATGGCAGAAAAAAATAATTTTATAACATTTCTACAAACAATTAAACATTAACTATGTTCTACAACATAAAAACAAAATCTTTCCGATCAGCATTTCTCTCATCGAATCCCGGTCCTAATGTTTCTATCCGGGGCGAAAACCTAAAACCTCCCGATAACGTTTAACTCATAAATTTAATCTCCTGAACTTATGAACGATATTATCTTTTTACTACTCCGGGCATCTATCAGCGCTTCGTTGAGCGACCGGGAAGCCTTTATCGACCGTCTTGCCGAAATCATAGAGGCAAAAACCGGACGGGACGAAGAGGCCGCCCGTAAACTCAGTGACAGCATTGCAGGAGCTATGGAAGGATTAAACGGAACTTTGCTTTTACAACAGTTGTTTAGTTCCCGCCACGACAAAAAACTGAATAAAAGCATCGATAATCTGACAGAAGCCATCGAAAAATTGAGCACGATACTCGAAGCGGCAGGGCAGCCGGCAACATCTTCCAATAACGACGAACTATGAGAGTGACCGATATATATGTGAGTTATCTGAAAATAGTGCGGACATTTCAAATCGTCCGCATTCTGATTAAGCACGGCTCCAGGGAATTAATTAACCGTTCCATGCTGGGAAGGCATATCCGGAAACGGCGTATCCGGAAACACAAACCGGTATACACCACCCAGGAACGTTTACGCATTACGATTGAAGACCTCGGACCGACCTACGTCAAATTCGGACAAATCCTCGCCGACCGTCCCGACATCCTATCGGAACGCTTCCGCAAAGAGTTGAAAAAACTCCAAACGAACGCCCTGCCCTTCGATGACAATCTCGCTATACGGCTAATTGAAGACGAACTGGGAGCAGAAATCAAAGATGTTTTCATGGAGTTCAATCCACATTGCATTTCTTCGGCTTCAATCGGCCAGGTGTACACCGGAAGGCTGAAAGACGGCAAACACGTCGTAGTGAAAATACGTCGCCCGAATATCGACCAAACAATCAAACTCGACCTTTACCTGATGCATTATCTGGCAGCCCGGTTTGCTAAAGAATACCCGGAACTGGCAGCGATCAACATCGTAGATGTGGTCGATGAATTTGGGGAAAGCATCCTGAAAGAGCTGAACTATTATAACGAATCCACCAACATCATCCGCTTTCAGGATATATTCAAAAACAATCCCCACGTATACATTCCCCAGGTGTACACCCAATACACCACACACAAGATGCTGGTGATGGAACGCCTGTACGGGCTCACCCCGGACGATCCCGTTCAATTGACGGCCGCCGGGCTCGACACGAAACAAATCGCCCTGAACGGTGCGGAAGCCCTGCTGATCATGATCTTTAAAGAAGGTTTCTTCCATGCCGATCCGCATGCCGGGAATATGTTTATCCTGCCTGAAAACCGGATCGGGTTGATCGACTTCGGTATGGTGGGAGCCCTACGCCCGCGCGAAATGGACTTTCTCGCCAACATCTCGATCGGTTTTGCACGCCGGGATCCCATCGGGCTCGCCGATGCCATGATCCACCTGTGTGATGTGCGCTTCTTTGAAAAAAGAGACGACCTGATTTTCGCCCTTCAGCAAATGCTGAAACGTTATGACCACACTCCGGTGGAAAAAATGGATTATGCCCGGATGATTCAGGATTGTATCGAGCTGATCAGTAAATTCCAGCTTTGCATTCCCTCTGGAATTTTCATGCTGGCCAAAGCACTCGCCACCATACAAAAGACAGCCGAAAAACTCGACCCGGACATCCCGTTTGCCAAACTAATCATCCCTTATGCCCGGGAAGTGGTTATCACCCAGTTTTCCCCGCGAAAACTGGCATCCGAGCTATTCCAAACCCTGAAAGGATATGCTACCTTAATTAAAACCGCCCCTCTGGATATTAGCGAAATACTCTATAAATTCAAGCAAGGGCAGATCAAACATGAAATTCAGGTCATGGATATGGGAGATATAAAAAAACTCCTTCGAAACGTCACCTCGCGCCTGGCCTATTCCATCTTGCTGGTGGGGCTATTCATCGGCTCGATCATCCTGCTGACTCAACGGCCGGATCTGGAATACGGGGGATTTCTGCTTTTTATGTCCTCGTTCCTGATTTTTGTCGTCATGCTTCGCTGGATTTTCAGGAAAAAGAAATTGGATTAAAACCCTATAAAAAAAGCGTCCCGGGATAGGACGCCTTTTTTATAGTGATTTTTATTTCTTTGTCAGGTAGTTCATGCCTCACCGAACTGCTCCCCATAATCGCACCAAATTCAAGATGGTTTGCACAGCCTTCTGCATCGTGTTCAACGAACAATATTCAAATTTCCCGTGAAAATTCATCCCTCCGGTGAATAAATTCGGACAAGGCAACCCCATGTACGACAGGCGCGCTCCGTCCGTTCCTCCGCGGATGGGACGTACCACCGGAGTCACTCCGGCTTCTTTCATCGCCTGCATAGCCTTATCGATCACCTCAGGATAAGGCTCTACCATTTCACGCATATTGTAATATTGGTCTTTCAATTCAAGGGTTATCACTTCCTGCCCATATTTACGGTTTAAAAATGCTACCGCATCCGTCAGGAACACTTTTTTCGCCTCGAATTTTTCACGCGAATGATCGCGGATAATATATTCCATAGAGGCTTTCTCCACCCCTCCGGCAACACCGATCAGATGATAGAATCCCTCATATCCCTCCGTGTGTTCGGGACGCTCGCACACAGGCAACAAACTGTTGAGTTCAGTAGCCACCTGTAACGCATTGATCATCTTATCTTTTGCATATCCGGGATGTATGTTGCGTCCCTGAATCGCAATCTTAGCCCCGGCGGCATTAAAATTTTCATATTCCAATTCTCCTTCAAAACCGCCGTCCATCGTGTAAGCGAACTTTGCACCGAAACTCTCCACATTAAAAAAATCCACCCCCCGTCCGATTTCCTCGTCCGGAGTGAAGCCGATCCTGATTTTTCCATGCTCAATTTCCGGATGGCTTATCAGATACTCTGCCGCCGTCATAATTTCAGCAATTCCCGCCTTATCATCCGCTCCTAAAAGGGTAGTTCCGTCGGTTGTAATCAACGTATGCCCTTTAAAGAAAGACAATTCCGGGAAATCGGCCACCCGCATCACCAGCGAAGAGTTTAGCTGAATATCGTTTCCGTCATAATCTCCGATGATCTGTGGTTTCACATGGGCGCCACTCATATCGGGACTCGTATCAACATGGGAAATAAACCCGATCACCGGGCAATTTTCGTACCCTTTCGTAGCAGGGATTGTTCCCATAGCATATCCGTTTCCATCGATTTCCACTTCATCCAATCCCAAACTTTTCATTTCTTCCGCCAGATAATTCAATAAAACCAACTGTTTCCCCGTTGAAGGAAAAGTTTCACTTTCAGGATCACTTTGGGTATCAAACCCCACATATTTCAAAAATCGTTCTTTTAGTTCCATAAATTTAACTCATTACAAATTCAACTTCTCTTTCGGAAAGCAACCGCCTCCCCACATTCCATTTCCCCCGGCTTTCCGGGCACACCGGGAAAACCAACCATTCACCTTCCTTATATCTGCCCTGCCCGGCAAATACTTATTTTTCAGCCTTTGCCCGCAGGCTATCCCAGATAAAATAAGCGATGATCACTACATACATCACAACAGCCAGCCATTCTGCACCACTCCAGGTGGAATACCAATCCGCTCCGGCATACTTCAACACCGCGCTAATCACACCCATCAATGCTCCTCCGGCAATAAAGCCGGAAGCTATCAACGTACCTCTTTCACGGCGCATCTTATTCACCTTTTCGTCTTTGCTGCGGGTGGATACATACCAGCTAACCAAACCACCCACCAACAACGGGGTATTCAATTCCAACGGAATAAACATTCCCAAAGCAAAAGCTAAAGCAGGCACCCCGATCATGGTGAGAATCAAAGCCAAAGCAGCCCCGGCAAAATAAAGCATCCAGGGAGTGGTTCCTCCCTCCATCAAAGGACGAATCACGGCAGCCATAGCATTGGCCTGGGGAGCAACCAAAGCATTCTCTCCCACAAAACCGTATGTCTGATTCAGAATCATCATCACTCCAGCCACGGTGGCAGCCGAAACGGCCGTCCCCAAAAACTTCCATGTCTCCTGCTTGGCGGGAGTGGTCCCAATCCAATAACCGATTTTCAGGTCGGTAATAAAACCACCCGCCATAGACAACGCCGTGCATACCACACCTCCGATAATCATAGCTGCCATCATTCCGTTCGTTCCGCTCAATCCGGCACTCACCAGCACCAGCGAAGCCAAAATCAGGGTCATCAAAGTCATTCCCGACACCGGATTAGTTCCCACAATCGCAATCGCATTGGCAGCGACCGTTGTAAACAGGAACGATATAATGAAAACTATCAGGATTGCCACAAGGGTTTGAAAAATATTATCCAGCACACCGAACTGGAAAAACAGGAAAGTAGTAATCAACACCGCCAGCAAACCGATCAGGATAAACTTCATCGACAGGTCGCGCTGGGTACGTTCTCCCACTTCCTCCGCTCCTTTTTTACCGCTCAGCTCTTTCACCGCAAGCCCCAAAGCCTGACGGATAATTTTCGATGAACGGATGATTCCCACAATTCCGGCCATCGCAATACCTCCGATACCGATATGACGGGCATAATTCGAAAAAATCTGTTCCGGCGACATATCCCGCAGCAACATCGTAATCCCGTCGCCCACAGCGACAGTCTGCCCCTCTGCAAAATAGCTGATAAAAGGAATCAACACAAACCACACGGCAAACGACCCGGCACAAATAATAGCCGCATATTTCAACCCTACGATATATCCCAACCCCAATACAGCCGCCCCGGTATTTACCTTAAACACCAGTTTCGTTTTTTCCGCCAGCATTTCCCCCCATCCCATGATGCGGGTAGAAACATTCTCCGTCCACCAGCCGAATGTACTGATAAAGAAATCATACAATCCTCCTATCAAACCGCTCACGGCGAGCAATTTCGCCTGATTGCCCTTTTTCTCCCCGGACACCAGCACCTCCGTCGTTGCGGTGGCTTCCGGAAAAGGATATTTCCCGTGCATCTCTTTCACAAAATATTTCCGGAAAGGAATCAGCAACAAAATGCCCAGCAATCCGCCGAACAATGAAGAAAGGAAAATCTGGTAAAACTGGGCATCCAATCCCAAAATATACAAGGCGGGAAGAGTGAAAATAGCCCCTGCCACAATCACGCCGGAACTGGCTCCGATCGACTGAATAATAACATTCTGCCCCAACATATTATTGCGATTGAGAAGATTACCCACTCCCACAGCAATAATGGCGATAGGGATAGCGGCTTCAAACACCTGTCCCACCTTTAAACCCAGATAAGCGGCGGCGGCTGAAAAAATAATAGCCATAATAATACCGAACACCACAGAATATAAAGTAACCTCCTTAGGTTTCGAATTTGCGGGCATAATAGGTTTGTATTCCTCACCCGGAGCGAGTTCCCGATACGCATTTTCGGGCAACGAATTGTTTTTTGTCGATTCCTGATCCATAAAAGTTTATATAAAATTTACATTCAAATACGCCATAATCTCAAACGATTCCAAAAATAATGATTAAATACAAGATGTAAAAGATTAAAAGCAAAAAGATCGGAAAAACCGTTTTTTAGTCTGAAATTTAAAAGATTCAAGATAAAATAAACACATCAGAATAACCCGGATACAGCTTCTGTTTTTGCAGGGATTGCTTATCTTTGTCATCAAATCCAATTAAAACACAAATAATATGATTCGTTTAAATGTATTTATCAAAGTAAGCCCTGAAAAACGAGCTGAGACGCTGGCCACCATTAACGAACTGGCAGAGAAATCACGCCGGGAAAAAGGTTGTATCGCTTACGGAGCATTCGAAAACACCCAGGATGCCTCCGTCCTGATGATTTGTGAAACCTGGGAAAACGAAACTGCGCTGGCCGCACATGAAAAAACAGAACATTTTATCACGTTGGTAGGAAAAACCCAGCAGTTAGCTGAAATGAAACTGGAGAAATTCAATTTTTAAACAACCATAAAGACAAGGATCATCTTTATAGTCCATCCCTGACCGGAAAAACAAATGCCTGCCTGAAACCGACCCGGCAGGCATCTTTATCTTAAAAAGTAGCCCCATCGGCAATAGAAGAAAACTTCCTGCGCAACCACATCACCAATTTCGTGGAAACCTCTACACCCGAATACGGGATAAACTCATCATACATATCGCCCTGGTCGAAATTGGAAATTCCAATGGAAAGCACATCCACCCCCTGCCGTTTGGCTGTCCTCACCATTTCGCGGACATGAGCGCGGGGCTCTTTGTCCCCGACGGACACCGTCGGCCTGCCGTCTGAAATCATAAAAATCAACTTATTCTGATTCCCGGCCTGAAACTTCTGCAAAGCATACTCCAAAGCCAACCCGTCGGCATTGGTATACATGCCCTCCTGCGAAAACAACTTTTGCAATTGAAAACGGCTTCCCGCCTCGTGAAACCGGGTGAGTTCCAGACTCCCCCGGTTTACCCGGTGCCCATATATGGAAAACCGGATATTCGGATTCCGGTCGAAAGCCAGAGCCAGTCCGGCCACCAAAGTCGTCTGCATCTGCAATTTATCCATTTCGACCATCGAGCCGGACAAATCCAGCAAAATCATCACTTCGAGCATAGCGGAAGGCGAAGGCAGCTCTTCCATAAAAATATGGGAATTGAAACTAACCTGATAAAGTTCGTCCTCGTCCAGATCCCCCGAATCCTGTTCGTAGATCACACAGGTTTTATTCATTTTCGACAGGAAAGTCAGGAAGTTCAACCGGATTTTAGCGGCAATGGCCTTAGCCTCGGCTAAAACCTCAAAAGAGATATTTCCGGGCGTAGCATCCACTTCCAAAACTTTTTTCTGAATAGCCTCCGGCGGATTCTTCAGCCCCGACTCCGTCCCCGATTCCCGGATAAATTGCAACGATTCTCCGATGTCGAGGCTACGGTTCAAATCCTGGAACAGATCGTCGAAAACCTTTATATCCACATTCACCTGCTTACCTTCCACTTCCAAAGGCAAATTTTTCATCACCCTGGAAAAATAGTTAAACATAGGCTCGGATATTTTCAAATCGGCTCCGCACGACAGGCACAAACGTTTGGCAATCCGCACAACCTCCCGGGGAGGCATAGAAGCATAGTCCGTAATTTCATCCAAAATGGCATCGATTTGCCTGAGCCGCGACAAATGGGGCTTGAATTTTTCCACAAATTCCTCATAACGGAATAATTCAGGATACAGAACACGGGCCGTGACATACGTGAAACGCACACCCGCCAGATTCTGAAAACGCAAATCCTTCCCGATCCCGTCCAAAGCCATAACGAAAACCAGCTTCCGGGCGGCATACAGATAATCGTAATACCCCGGATAGGCCGCCACCAACTTCGATTCCACCCGCCTGTCCTCCAGCAGATGCACAAAAGCACTCTCATCATAAGTAAAGGAAAGATCGGCATAATCCTGCCGGGAATATACAAAATGCCCCAACTGATGAATGAAATTACCGAAAAAAACAGCCATTCTCACCTCATCGGGCACACGCAGGTAAAGCAATTCCTGATTGAGTAAAATATATTCGAAATCACCGAAAACCTTCTTTTCCCTTGAAAAACTGATATAAGGAAGTTCCCCGGCAATGTGCAAGGAAATGCGCGCACACACCGGCATCAGTTTGTAGAGATCGGAAGTCACCGGAAAACTGTCGCCCAGCAAATTTTGCGGATCGGGAAAATCACCCCACCACGCCCGGTCGAGCCCGGTTTCCCGGTATAGCTCTTTTATTTCCATACCTGCTGTATCATAAAATCTGGATCAAAGACCTTGCCACCAACTGCTCGCCCGCAATCACATAATTGGTCAAAATCACCTCTTCGATCGCTTCCTTCAAGCTATATCCCAACGGGATATAAGCCGCCGCATCCAGCACCTGCCGCGTAGACAACGAAACCGACAACGCTTCTTTCTGTTCCGCGTAACGCAACACCCGGGCGGTTTCCGCCAGCAATTCCGCCGTTTTTGCAGGCACCGTCGGGTAACGCAACACAATCAAATCCGCCTCTTCCTCCGGGGTCAGGTAATCCAGTTGCACTTTTATAAAACGGTCTTCGAAAGCCGAATCCAAACGCTGAGTCGATACATAAGCAAACCCCGTATTCCCGGCTGCAACAAACAACACATTCTCTCCCTTCACATAGCGAATCCCCGAATCTTCGTCGTATAGATAAGATTGCTGCCTGTCGAGGATCGTCATGAGAAAATTGGCCGCCACCATAGGAATGCGGGTCAATTCATCCAAAAAGATCAAAGTAGGCTTATCGGAAGTAAACGCCTGAAAAAATTCCGAACGGACAGCCTTTGTCCTCCCTTCATCCCCGATAACCAACCCACCCAGAAACAATTTCTTCGGCTTAAAGGCCTGTCCCATATCAAAGGCGTAATACTCCATTCCCATAGCATCCGCCAGTTCTTTAGCGACCGATGATTTCCCGCATCCCTTCGGACCTAACAGGAAAGGATATTTTTTCAGATACAACGTATGACACAAAAACTCCCATTTTTTCAAAGGGATACAAAGTTGTGCCGAATGTTTAGGCGGAGAAAAAGAAACTTTCCGGAATTCCGGGAACAAACCATTTTCCAATGTTTCCTGTGCTGTTTTCATACCACGGTATTTTCAGGCAAAGATACATTTTCCGGCACAGAATCCCGGTGAAAACCTCTCTTCTTTTTCTCCAACTTCATCACGGCAGGAATGAAAAACGACACCCCACCCAGCAAAACGATCACGATCCCGCTAATGAGAAAAGCATTCGAAACCCCGATCTGGTCAGCTATAAACCCGGTTGCTAAAATTCCCACCATGGAAGGCAAAAGGCTCAAGCTGCCGAAAAGTGAAAACACCCTTCCCAAAGCAGCATGCTCGATATAGGTTTGCAAAAGAGTGGTGAAAGGACTGCTGTAAAAAGGAGCGGATAGGCCACCGATAATCGTCAATCCGGCAAACCAGGCAAACTGGTCGGACGGTAAAAGTCCCGATATTAAAATATAAACACCTAACACCAGATAAGAAGCATTAATCAATATCACCTTCCGCAGTTTGATCTTCCATAAACCGATGATAATACCTCCGGCCAGCATTCCCGATCCCCACACCACTTCCACCAAACTCATCTGATAGGTGTTGCCCCCGAAATGATTCACCGTCATCAACGGGAAAAGTACGGACACAGGCATCAGGAAAAAAGTAACCGACACGGAAATGGCCATCAGCCAGGCCAAACCTTTATATTTCCCGACCTCCGCAAGCCCCTCCCGCATTTCACGGAAAACCCCGCTGCTCCTTTCTTCCTTTTCCCGGACAGGATCGGGAATCACCACAAACAGCAAAGTGGTACAGGCAATAACAGCCCCCAAAACATCCACCAGCATAACGGCCGTCATATCCAACGTAGTAATAAACACAGCCCCCAAAGCCGGTCCGGCTATATTGCTCACCGATTGCAATGCCTGATTTACCCCGGCAATACGCATCAACTCCGATTTCGGAGCCAACATCGGAATAGCGGCCTGCATGGCAGGTGAATGAAAGGCATTTCCCACACTCCGCAAAGACATCAGTACATAAATGAGCCACAATTCCGCCATATCGAAATAGAACAGCACCCCCAATGCCAAAGAACACAACGCCACAAAACTATCGGCGGCGATCATTGTCCATTTCCGTTTCCAGCGGTCTACATACACACCCGCCACAGGTCCCAGCACCGCCTGAGGCAATAATGTGGCCAACACCGCATACGCCAGCACTTCCGCGCTCTTTGTTTCGATACTCAGCCAGAACATCACAGAATAGCCGACAATCGCACTACTCAAGATCGAAAACAATTGTCCCGACCAGATTATAATAAATTTCTTTTTCCAGTTTTCCATAAATTGAACCGAATCAGCTAAAAAAATCACACATACCTTTTCCCCTTCCGCCGGGAAAAAACATAAAATCACACGTCACTCATTTTCTTCCTAATACAGGAGGCAAGAAGTTTCATCGCTGTATTCCGTCAAAAATCCTCATGGCTAATCCGTTTTTGATAAGTAGTTACAAAAATAAAATAAATTATAAATATGGCTCTCCCTTCAAACAGAAAAATTCCCCGAAATGTATCCCTCATCCGGGAAACGGGCATTCCGGGGAACCAAAAAATCGGGAACGGTTATAACAAGTTCCTCCCCCCCCCGGATATTCACACCATAGAAAATCCGGGTTCCCTGATTGCTGATAGCCTCATGAAACCCGGACATTCTAACCCTCACCCGGTTGTTATCGGTTAACGGAACACTTTCACCCGGTCGTCCAACGGTTTAAACTCTTTTTTGGCCGGGGGTTCCAGAGGCATGCCGAAAGGCATTTGAGCCAGCAATTCCCACGATGCGGGTAATTTCCACTCTTTTAAAACAGCTTCATCGATCAACGGATTATAATGCTGCAAAGAAACACCGAATCCGGCATCCTCCAACATAGTCCATACCGCCAGCTGCTGCATTCCCGCCGATTGTAAAGCCCATTCCGGGAATTTATCATGATAAAGCGGATAAGCTTTTTGCAATCCTTCCACAACTGTCCGGTCGTCGAAAAAAAGCACCGTTCCATACCCCGATGCAAACGACTTGTTGATCTTCGCTTCCGTAGTTGCAAAGGCAGGAGCCGCTACCACTTTCTTCAAAGTTTCCTTTACGATTTCCCACAATCTTTTATGATGTTCGCCTAATAAAAGTACAAAACGGGCTGACTGCGAATTAAATGCAGAAGGAGTGTGCAACGCCGCAAAATCAATGATTTCCTCTATCTCGGCATCGGAAATAATCGATTTATTACCAATGGCATAGTAACTGCGCCTGTGTTTTAAAGCCTCTTTTAAATTTCTTTCCATAACTACTACAATTTAGTTAATATATACGCAAAACAGGTATATAAAGATATTTAAAAATTCCGTATCCCGCTACTCATACAGCGTATAATTTATGTTTTTCGGCCAGTTCCGGCAAATCCGGCCTTTATTTCCTGCCCCGGCAGCCATACACAAAAGCGACGGTATTCCCACATAAAACAAGGCACTTCCCCAGAGAAAAAGTAACCTTCGGTTAACCTGGTCTGCCTCTGTGAAACAATACCGATCGTCCCACCCGGCCATCCCTCTGTGAATCTCCTCTTTACAGCGAATTTCCCGCCCGATTTTTTCCCTCTGAAATCGCTGAATATTTTAATTTTTTAACGGCCAATTTCTCAATGAAATATCTATCTTTGCCGCAATTTTATTTTAACCAGCAAAGCAAAAGAAAATGCAGCAATCCGACTACATCATCGATGTCCGAAACATACACAAAAACTACAAGGACAAAGTAGTGCTCGACAACATCAATTTGTCGGTGAAGAAAGGTGAATTTGTCACCATTCTCGGCCCCTCCGGATGTGGTAAAACGACATTACTGCGCCTCATCGCCGGATTCCTGCCGGCCTCTTCCGGAGAAATCCGGATTGCGGGCAAAGAAGTGACGGGTGTACCTCCTTATAAACGCTCGGTAAACACGGTGTTCCAAAAATATGCCCTGTTCCCCCACTTAAACGTGTATGACAACATTGCCTTCGGGTTAAAATTGAAAAAACTTTCCCGACCGGAAATCGATAAGAAAGTAGCCAGAGTATTGAAAATGGTCAGCATGACCGACTACGAATACCGTTCGGTGGATTCCCTGTCGGGAGGACAACAGCAAAGAGTGGCGATTGCCAGGGCTATTGTGAACGAGCCGGAAGTGTTGCTGCTCGACGAACCTTTAGCCGCCCTCGACCTGAAAATGCGCAAGGACATGCAAATGGAGTTAAAGGAATTGCATAAAAACCTGAACATCACATTTTTGTATGTCACCCACGATCAGGAAGAAGCCTTGACTTTAAGTAATACCGTTGTCGTTATGAGCGAAGGGGTTATCCAGCAGATCGGAACCCCTATGGACGTATATAACGAACCCGCGAATTCTTTTGTGGCCGACTTTATCGGGGCAAGCAACATCCTGAACGCGGTTATGGTCAAAGATAAATTAGTGCATTTTGCCGGACACGACTTTGCCTGTGTGGATAAAGGCTTCGGTGAAAACACCCAGGTCGATGTCGTTATTCGCCCTGAAGACATCATCATTTCGGAAGATGTCAGCAAATCGATGTTTTCCGGAAAAGTGGAATCGATCGTATTCAAAGGCGTTCACAACGAAATGACCGTAGTCACTCCGGAAGGATATGAATTTCTAATCCATGATTACGATCCCTATACCATCGGACAGACCTTAGGACTTTCGATCAAGCCTTTCGACATCCATGTCATGAAAAAAGAAAGACTGTGTAATACTTTCGAAGGTAAACTCATTGACTCGACGCACGTAGAATTTTTAGGGCATGTATTCGAATGCAGCGAAGTGTCGGGCTTCGAGGACAACACCGAAGTGAAAGTAGAAGTGGACTTCGGCGATGTGGAACTGCTCGACAACGAAGGCATGATCGAAGGTGAAGTGAAATACATTCTCTATAAATGCGACCGTTACCACCTTACCGTGCTGACAGACTGGGACGAAAACATCTATGTAGACACCCAGGATGTGTGGGACGACGGGGATAAAGTGGGAATCAGCATCCCTCCCGATAAAATAAGAATTATTCACCTGTAAATAAAATAAGAAGTTGAGAAAAAGGCAGTTTGGTCGTTTTGGAGTGCAGAAAAACTGGGCGATTCCCTATTCCGTTTTTCTGTTCATCTTCGTGGTAATTCCTTTAATATTGATTGGATTTTACGCCTTCACCGATGTCAATGGAAATTTTAGCTTAACTAACTTTGCCAAATTCATTCACCACACAGAAACGGTAAATACGTTCATCTACTCGATAGGCATAGCTATTATCACCACAATATTCTGTATACTGATAGGCTATCCGGTTGCCTACATTTTGAGTAAAAACATATTCAAATCCACCTCCGTCATCGTCATGCTGTTTATTCTACCGATGTGGGTAAACACCCTGATCCGTACGCTCGCCACGGTGGCGCTTTTCGATTTCTTGAAACTCCCGCTGGGCGAAGGGGCTTTAATCTTTGGATTGGTCTACAACTTCCTGCCTTTCATGATCTACCCCATCTATAACGTATTGTCCAAAATGGACAACAGTCTGGTAGAAGCCGCACAAGACCTGGGAGCGAATCCTATTCGCGTATTCACAAGGATAACCCTTCCTCTCTCCATGCCCGGAGTGACCAGCGGTATCCTTATGGTCTTCATGCCCACGGTTTCCACCTTTGCCATTGCTGAACTTTTAACCCTGAACAATGTAAAACTATTGGGTACTTCCGTACAGGAAAGCATCAACAACGGCATGTGGAATTACGGAGCAGCGATCTCCCTGTTAATGTTGCTGTTAATTGGAATCAGCAGCCTGTTTACCGATGAAAAATCAACAGAGGAAGGAGGAGTGTTATGAAAAACGTTATCGCCAAATCCTACATCGGGTTGCTATTGGCAATACTCTATTCCCCCATCCTGATTATCATTATCTTTTCATTCACCGAAGCTAAAGTGCTGGGGAACTGGACAGGTTTTTCCACCAAACTATACACCTCCCTGTTTACCGGAGGAATCAACAATGCCCTGTTCCGCACCTTGCTGAACACCTTTGCCATAGCCTTTCTGGCAGCCACGGCAGCCACAATCTTTGGTAGTTTCGCCGCCAAGAGCGGCTT
>OBYR01000252.1_pt1 | contig 52093 bp, 42 predicted proteins | sample 1495491 | NCBI WGS metagenome assembly OBYR01 (sample SAMEA2580206, study PRJEB22360) | human gut metagenome | biome: human gut; feature: human-associated habitat; material: faeces | place: Denmark | collected 2008/2010 | reverse complement strand
AACAGCTGTGACTTGCGGGAAAGGACCCTCCGGCAGCCACCATATCGTTCACGTCTTCTACGGTGAACAGGTAATTATAGCGTTCGTCCGACAAAATATCGGGATTCAGCCCCATTTCTTTCAACACAGTTCCCGTCATAAACAAACAATCGTTCAATTCCTTAAAAGCCGGGAGAAAGATCTCTTTCGTCAACTGCATATCCCGGAAATAGCCGGATGTGAGGTTGGCACAGATCATTGCCATCTGTCCCGGCAGAGATTGCAGCCGATTCGATTTTGCACGGATCAACTCAAAAATATCGGGATTCTTCTTATGAGGCATAATACTGGAACCCGTTGTATATTTATCCGGAAGTTTTACAAACCCGAAATTGCTGCAAGAATACAGGCAAACATCGGCAGCCATCCTTCCCAGGGTAGTAGCTACGGAAGCCAGGGCAAACAACACATTCTTTTCCATTTTTCCCCTTTGCATCTGGGCATAAACAGAATTATAAGCCAAATCATCGAAGCCCAATAACCGGGTTGTCATCGTCCGGTCAAGAGGCACAGAAGAACCGTACCCTGCGCCGGACCCCAGCGGATTGGTATTCACCATATCGAAAGCAGCTTTCAGCAACAACACATCATCTGCCAAAGATTCCGCATAAGCGCTGAACCACATACCGAAAGAAGAAGGCATCGCCACTTGCAGGTGAGTATACCCCGGCATCAGTATATCTTTATTTTCTTCGGCCTTAGCCAATAACAAACGAAACAATTGTTCCACTCCCTCCAACACTTCCACCAAAGCGGAACGAGTGAATAATTTCAGGTCGATCAACACCTGATCGTTCCGGGAACGTCCGGTATGTATCTTTTTCCCGGCTTCCCCGCACTTTTGGGTCAGTAAATATTCAATTTCAGAATGCACGTCCTCGATCCCTTCTTCAATCCGGAAATTCCCGGCTTCCACCTCTTCAAATATCTCTTTCAGCGCCTGTTCCAAAGCTTTCAGTTCCTCCCCGCTAATCAACCCGATCGAATGCAGCATCTTTAAATGCGCCATATTTCCCAGCACATCGGCTTTAGCCAGCATGACATCAAGCTCCTTATCCTTGCCGATCGTAAACGACTCTGTAAAATGGTCGATATTATAGCCTTTATCCCAAAGTTTCATAACTTATTATTTTAATGGTGATGCACTTCCTCCTTCTAAAACCGTACAACAATCCCCGATAGAAAAAGATTCACACCCCTTCTTCGGAAAGGTTGCCCCGGCTTATTGGAACAAGTTGCAATTATCCAGCAAATTTATAAAAATATCGATTCCCTCCTCGATCTCCTGCAAATGGATATACTCATTCGCTGTATGGCTTCGGGCACTGTCACCCGGCCCGATCTTCAATGAAGTAAAGGGAATCACCGCCTGATTAGAAGTCGTGGGCGAGCCATAAGTGGTCATTCCTAACTCCTTACAACGCTTCACCACCGGATGGTTTTCCGGAATGGATGAAGAATTCAAAGAGAACGAACGGGGTAGGACTTCTGCCTTTACATGCTGTTTGATGGTCTCGAACACTTCCTGATTGGAATAATGTTCATTGATACGAATATCTACCATAAACTTACATTCCGCAGGCACTACATTATGAAGAGTCCCGGCATTGATCCCCGTGACCGTCATTTTTACCTTTCCCAACAGGGACGATTCTTTGTCGAACTGATAAGAGCGAAACCATTCCACATCCGGCAAAGCCTCATAAATAGCGTTTACGCCTTCATTCCGCGCCGCATGTCCCGATTTACCTTTTGCGATACAATCAATCACCATCAACCCCTTTTCAGCAACGGCGGCCTGCATCCCGGTAGGCTCACCTACCAATGCCAGGTCAACATGCCCTAACTCCTCCAACACACTTTGAATCCCGCCTTTCCCGGTATTTTCTTCCTCGGCCGAAGCCAACCAAATCAAATTATAGGGCTGAGGTTTTGCGGTAAGGTGTAGAAAAGCCGTCAACATGGAAACCACACTACCGCCCGTATCGTTACTCCCCAAGCCAAACAACTTACCGTCTTTCACAACGGGAGTAAAAGGATCGGTATCCCAATTCCCATTCGGTTTCACCGTATCGATATGTGCATCCAGTAAAATAACCGGTTTACCACTATCCCAGTCCTTCGATTTCGCCCAAACATTATTTCCCTTGCGGGAAGCGATGTATCCGTGATTTTTCAGCGTTTCCACCATCAAATCTGCCACATTTCCTTCCTCCCGGCTGAACGAAGGAATAGAAATCATCCGTTTCAGCAATTCTATTGCGTCTGTCTTCGTCATCATATCAAACCTATTTAATTATTCCCCCACAACGACCGTTCCTCCCGTGAGGTTGTCGGGATTAGTCAGCCTTACCGATTTTACCCCGGCATCGATCGTCTTGAAGGCGTTTTCCAATTTAGGCATCATGCCCGAATGAATCACTCCTCCGGCTGCATATTCCGCATATTGAGCCCGGTTGACCGAAGGAATCACAGAACTTTCATCGTCTACATCGGTCAAAACTCCCGGCTTATCGAAACAAAATACCAATTCCACCTCATACAAGCGGCTCAAAGCAATAGCCACCGCCGAAGCCACGCTATCGGCATTGGTATTCAGCAATTGCCCGGACAAATCGAAAGTGATCGGCGAAACCACAGGCATAATCTTTTTATCCAACAGATAAGCCAGATTTTCAGCTTTCACCTGATCAATATCGCCAACAAATCCCCAATCAATATCTTTCACTTCCCGTTTGTGCGACACTACAACTCCCATATCGCAACCCGATAAACCACAAGCATTCACCCCTCTGGCCTGTAAAGCTGCAACCACTTTCTTATTCGCCAATCCGGCGTACGCCATAATCGTTACATCCAACGTTTCCCGGTCTGTAATCCGACGCCCGTCGTGCATACGGGTTTCGATCCCCAGGCGGGACGATAACTGTCCGGCCAGGCTACCCCCACCATGTACCAAAACACAACCGGGATACAACTCCGTTAATTTATCGCACAATCCATGGAGCACCGTCTCGTTCTCGATCAGCTTACCGCCGATTTTTATTACTTTAATCATAAGATTTCCTCTATACCGCCATCCGGGCTTAATTAAAACTGGCAATCACTTGTTTAAACGCGTCCAAAAACTCGTCTGCTTCTTTCCGGGTGATAATCAGAGGCGGCAATAAACGCAATGTATTTTTTCCGCTATACCCGGTCATTACATGATATTTATGGGTCAGTTTCTTCCGAAACTCCGACTGTGGTACCTCCAAATCGACCCCGATCATCAAACCTTCGCCCCGGACATCCGTCACACCTTTTACCTTTTTCAGTTCGTGGATCATATATTTTCCCAATCCGGCAGCATTATTCAGCAAATACTCCCGGTTGATCACTTCTAATACAGCCAAAGCCGCCGCGCATGCCAAATGGCTTCCTCCGAAAGTAGTTCCCAGCATACCTTTTTTAGCTGCAATCTTAGGGGTGATCAATAACCCGGCGATCGGGAAACCGTTCCCCATGCCTTTCGCCATCGTAATTACATCCGGCTTCACTCCGGCATACTGGTGGGCAAAAAATTTACCGGTACGCCCGTAACCGGACTGCACCTCATCGAGCACCATCACCGTGTCGGTCTGATCGCACAAATCCCGCATCTTTTTCAGGAAACTTTCAGCAGGAACACGGATTCCTCCTACTCCCTGGATACCTTCGACAATGACCGCAGCATATTCCCCCGTAGCCAACTCTTTTTCCAACGCCTTTTCATCGTTTAAGGGGATAAAATTCACCTTATGGCTTTGATTCAAAGGTGCCTGAATATTAGGATTATCGGTTACAGCCACCGCCGCGCTGGTACGCCCGTGGAAAGCCCCCTTCATCGCCAGCACCTTATTACGCCCGGTGATGAATGAAGCCAGTTTCAGAGCATTCTCGTTCGCCTCAGCCCCGCTATTACACAAAAACAAATGGTAATCGTCATATCCCGAAGTTTTACACAACTGCTCCGCCAGTTCCTCTTGCAAAGGATTAATCACAGCGTTAGAATAAAAACCGATCTTACTCAACTGCTTACCGATCTTATCTACATAAACAGGATGGCAATGCCCTATCGATATAACCGCATGCCCGCCGTAAAAATCAAGATACTTTTCACCTTTTTTATCCCAAAGATAGGCTCCCTTTGCCTCTACCGGCTCTATATCCAGTAAATCGTAAACTTCAAACAGATTATTCATGATCTCAGATTTTAAGTCGATCCGACTTATTTAACTTATATACTTTTTAAAAAGAAAGAGCACATACGAAACGTGCCCTACCTACATTTTTGAAACTTTTAAATTGAAGATTATACGGAAAGCAATAAACAAAACTCCCGATAATCAACAATTTAAAATTCTCAAAAGAACTCATTAAAAGTAATTGGCTTTTAATTTAAGTCCCGTCGTTTCCTCCAGTCCAAACAACAGATTCATATTCTGAACAGCCTGGCCGGAAGCGCCTTTCAACAGGTTGTCGATCACTGAAGTAATCAGCACCTTATTCCCCTGTTTACAGATATTAATATAGCAGTAGTTAGTGTTCACCACCTGTTTCATATACAACGGCTGATCGCTGACACACACGAACGGATGTCCGTTGTAATACGCTTTATAAAGGTTCACGATTTCCTCAACCTCCATTTCCGTACGGATAACAATATCGGCAATGATCCCTCTGGAATGGCATCCCCTGACCGGAACGAAAGCAATATCGAAAGCATTCGAAGCTCCGGCCTTCACTAAAGTTTCGCCGATCTCACCCAAATGCTGGTGAGTAAATACCTTATAATTGGAAAGATTATCGTTCCGGTTACTGAAATGGGTATCGTTGGTCGGTTTCTGTCCCGCTCCGGTTGAACCCGTAACGCCAAACACCGAAATATCATCGGGCAATTTATCGGCCTTCGCCAAAGGTAACAAACCTAACTCGATAGAAGTGGCAAAACACCCCGGGTTAGCAATATATTTACTCCGGGCGATAGTTTCCCGGGACAATTCCGGCAAACCATACACAAATTCCCCGGCATCTTTGGCCAAACGGAAATCATTTCCCAAATCGATCACTTTCACCTTCTCAGGCAAAGGATGTGTATTCAGGAACTCGGCAGAAACCCCGTGTCCCATACATAAAAACAACACATCTATATCCGTGAAATCAATATCGGAAAAAACCAAACCGGAATGCAGCAAATCTCCATGCACCTTATAAATAGCTTCTCCCTTGTGAGATTCGCTCTGTATGTACTTCAATTCCGCTTCGGGATGATTAATCAATAACCGGATCAATTCTCCGGCAGTATATCCAGCACCACCAGCAATAGCAACCTTCATAAATTCAACTTTTCGATTTTCGGCTTCCGACTTACGGGAATATTCATGTTTCACAGTCCATAAATCGGAAGCCATCCAATCAGATAGATATATTACAAATCTTTATTCACAGCATTATAAATCCTCAACGGCATAGAGAGAATACGGGTAAAACCCTTCACATCGTCGGCCGTCCAGGCATTATTCATTTCACCGTATTCGGCAAATCCGGAATTCATCAAATCGTGCCCGGACTGAATACCGATCAACTCGAAATGGTAAGGACGTAACTGAATAAATACTTTTCCGCTAACATTCCGCTGGCTGCTTTCGAGGAATTTCTCAATATCGCGCATCACCGGCTCGGAATACATCGCTTCATGCAAAAACATACCATACCAGTTTCCCAACTGTTCTTTCCAATATTGTTGCCATTTGGTCAGAGTATGTTTTTCCAGCAATTCATGAGCCTTGATAATCAACATAGGGGCAGCAGCCTCGAAACCGACACGTCCCTTAATACCTACAATCGTATCGCCCACATGGGTATCCCGTCCGACAGCCCACGCAGCACCGATCTCTTCCAGCATATTGATGGCTTCGATCTTACTGACCTTCTTACCGTTCACTCCAACCACCTCACCTTTTTCAAACTCGATCTCCAACTGCTCCGTACCTTCTTTCTTCAACTGCGAAGGATAAGCGGTTTCCGGCAAATTCGTATTAGAATGTAAAGTTTCTTTTCCTCCCACAGAAGTTCCCCAAACCCCTTTATTAATGGAATATTCCATTTTTTTCCAATCGGAAGTCACTCCATGCGCTTTAAGATACTCAATCTCCGTTTCCCGCGACAATTTCAAGTCGCGTGTGGGAGTGATCACCTTAATATCAGGAGCGAAAACAGCAAAACAAAGGTCGAAACGAACTTGGTCATTCCCGGCTCCGGTGCTTCCGTGAGCAATGTATTGTGCTCCGATCTCTTTGGCGTAATTGACAATAGCCAATGCCTGGAACGTACGCTCTGAGCTGACAGAAATAGGATAAGTCTTATTTCGCAATACGTTTCCAAAAACCATATAACGGATACACTTCTCATAATAATCGTCCGTCACATCCAGGTTTACATGTTTTTTTGCTCCTAAGAGATATGCTTTTTCTTCTACCGCTTTCAGTTCTTCTTTACTGAAACCGCCTGTATTTGCAAGAGCTGTATATACTTCCAGTCCCAACTCTTCGCTCAGATATTTTACGCAATACGAGGTATCCAGTCCTCCGCTATACGCCAATACGACCTTTTCCATTATTGATGATTTTGATTGATGATTTTTCTCTTTAAACTTCTTCCACTCAAGAAAGTTTTTTAAACAACCGGGCGATAGCCGATCTTTTTTGGCTCACTTTCTGCAATTCAGCCTGACGTTTGGCAATAGCTTCCGGATCGTACACCATCCCGGTACACAGACATTTCGTCATATTCGTACGCTGAAGAATGTCGTAATTAACACACGATTTACATCCTGCCCAAAACTGTTCGTCATCGGTCAGCTTAGCAAAAGTCACAGGCACATACCCCAGTTCCGTATTGATACGCATCACCTGTTCCCCCGTTGTCAAACCGAAAAGTTTTGCATTCGGGAACTTCTTACGCGACAAATCGAAAGCAGCCTTTTTAATCATCTTAGCCACTCCCATACCCCGGTATGCAGGTTTTACAATCAAACCGGAATTGGCAACGAACTTCTCATGTCCCCACGATTCGATATAGCAAAAACCTACAAACTCGTCCCGGTTCAAAGCTAAGATAGCCTTACCTTGTTTTATTTTATCGGCGATGTATTCGTCGGTTCTCCGCGCAATACCAGTTCCCCTGGCTTTTGCAGCTTCGTCAATAGAGTCATTGATAGTGGTCACATACTTTAAATGCTCTTCTGAAGCAACCATAACATCTATTTTCATTTCATTTCCGAATTAATGACCGGATTTTGTGCCGGTTAAAGTTATACATTTTTAATTCCCTGCCTGAAAAATCTTATTCATTCGATAGACTTAATCAAACAACGAGACAAAGATATGCATATTTATCTATTCGATACAAATAAATATGCAGTTATTTTTGTTAAAACATGCAACTATCCCCGCAAAATTAAATATTTAACATTTTCAAACGGTTGCATAATTATTCCCACATGCGATTTTTATGCAAAAAATGAAAATCATTTATCGTTAATGAGTCCTAAAAAGATGATTCTATCCCGCAAACCTCCGTTTTTAAATTCGAATCTCTTCATTCCATACACATTTCATCCCAAAACTTTTCAAAGGAACCCGACGTTAGAATATAAAAACAAGGAGCCATGAAAATTTTTACTTTTATATTCCTCTTTACCATATTATTCACAACAGGTGCGAAGAGCCAAAAAACAATAAAGGGGTCGGGATATATTCTCACCCAGCAACGAAAGGTTGCTACATATAATAGTATAGAGGTAAACGGCCCCCTTCGCATTTTTGCCACTCCCGACGAAGTGCGCCCGGTAATTATTGAAGCCGATAACAATCTATTTCCTTATATTAAAACGGAAGTCAGGCACGACACCCTGCGAATATTTATCGACCCGGAGGTATACATCGAAACCTTCGCAGTGATGAACATCTTTCTAAGTACCCCCAACATTTCAAATCTAAAAGCCAAAAACAGAGCAACAATCGACGGCAGCCGGACTCCCTGGAAAAATAAAACCACCACCATCGAAGCCCATGCCGGAACCCGGATCAAATGGCATGTCGAAACATCCGTACTGAACGTAAAAGCTATAGGAAACACTGTAATCACTTTAAACGGGAATGCAGATACATTTAATTTAGAACTGGACCAAGGGGCTTTACTGGCAGCAGGCGAACTAAAAACAAAACAGGCAGCCGTCGCCATCACCGGAATGTCTTCCAAAGCGACACTCGATGTTTCCGGATCGATCAGCTATGACCTGTCCCAAAAAGCAAGATTGATTTACAAAGGAACTCCCGAAATATTGAAAGCAAATATTTCTTCCGGCGCAAAAGTAAATCGAAAAAAATAATAGTTGCACGCCTATTTTATTCTTTTCAATTGAGCAACAGATATATTAACAATATCATACAACATGAAATAAATATGGAAAAATCATTTTCTTTAGAAAAGTGATATAGAAAAACATTGATATTTTGTTAAAGTTAATATATGTTTGCATCGAATAAGTGCCAGCTTTATGTATAAATACTTATTATTTATTATTAATTTATCTTTGCTCATTTCCTGCCAGACGAGCCGAAACGACTATGCTGTTCAGCTTTCGCAACTGGACGAAATCATTGAGCAAGAGCCGAAATATGTGCTGGATAGCCTGAACAGAATAAAAATAACTCATTTACCGAAAGCAGAAAAAGCTTATTATTTTTTACTCCACGCGGCAGCACATGATAAAAACCTAATCTATTCCGCAGAGGATTCAACCCTGTCATTTTCCAGAAAATATTATGAAAGCACTTCGGATCACTATAATTTAGCCCGCACCTTATACTATTTGTCCAAACTTTCCCAACGCCAAAATAAAAAAGAAATTGCCTACGACCTCCTAAAACAGGCAGAACTTCATCTGAAAAAAGACACACAAACTCATCCTCATCTGGAAGGATTAATATACTATCAATTAGCGCGCCTGCAAAACAAACAAAGCAATCTGCCGGAAGCCGAACTTTATCTGGAAAAGGCATTACAAAACTTCTTAACGGCTCAGGACACCATTTCCGCCGTGCATTCTTTAAAACTGTTAAGTCAGATCAACACAAACCAAAAACAATTTTTAAAAGCCGGGGAATACCTGACCCACGGACTAAATTTATTGAACGGCTTAGAAAATACGGATGATCCGAAAGTAAATGAAGTAAAAACCGGAATATTAAATTCATTAAGCATTCTGCACAGGAACAATTCAGATATTCCGAACGCCCTAAAATATGCAAGAAAGTGTGTTGAACTATCTTCACAAAACGATCAGGGGATTCTTTCTTCTTATTACCACAGCATGACACTGGCCTTCCTGGAACAAAATCAGCCGGACAGCGCAAAACACTACTGTGCTCTCATGATAGAAGCGGCCCGGAAAGGAAAAAAGATCATCAACACAATCAATGGTTACAAACTGCTTGCGCGAATTGCACAAGACGAAGGCAATTATCGGGAAGCATGCACTTATTGGCAACAATTCAACATCTATAAAGACAGCCTGAACGAAAATACCAATAAAAGCCTGACCATAGAGCTGGATAAAAAATATAATCTCGCCGAAAAAGAACGCCAACTATTAAAATCGGAAAATGCAAAACTCCGTTCTTATATCTTCATTTCAGTTATTATCATTATCCTTTTATTGATCTCGATCCCCTTATATCACCGCCACCGGAAATTAAAAACAGATTATAAGCAACTATCGGAAACAGTCAGGCATACGGAATGGGGCTTTTCGGTGACCAAAGAACTAATCACAGCAAACAATCTTGTTTACGATGAACTCGAACGTATATTAAACCGATACCGGGTTGGAAACGTCAATTCAGAAATATACAATCGCTTTCAGGATGCCTTCACCCGGCAAAAAGCAAATTATTCAAGCCGCCTGCTGGCCATTCTAACCGATTTCGATCAGGCATTCATCGAAAAATTCCAGGAACGATTTCCACAACTCAGTTCCGACGACACGCTCATGGCGGCCATGGTCCGGCATCATTGGAAAGTAACGGATATTGCCGCCGTATTCCATGTTTCATCGGAAGCTATTCGAAAAAGAAAATCAAGACTTGCTAAAAAAATATCAACAAAACTCAAAACCTGCATCATTTTGGATGAATATTTAAACCAAATGTAAAGTAACTTCAATTTTTACGCAAAAATTAACCCGATTTCAGATAAAATTAAAATATAAAAAATATGTCCACAGAAAACAAATTCATAAATATATTATTTACAAATAATTATCAACAAAATAAGGATAATTTGTCCACCTCATTGTCCGGTCGTTTTATTTTGAAGTAGCCTGCCTAATACTTTAAATTTGCCCGATAACAACTAAAAACATAGAACCATGATGAAAATTAAATTAATTATTTTAATGCTCGGCTTGTTCTTCATTACGCCTGTCGTTACCTATGCACAATACACCGATGAAGATTTAGAATATCAAGGTGGAAATTCAGACGATGAAGAATTCGGCCCCGTATCTTTAGATCCGGAAGTGGTAAGTGGATCTGTTTCCTATATCGATGGAAAAATCACAAATACTTTCTTATGTGATTTAGGCATTGTAAATGTTTGGATCGTAGACACGAAAGGACAACTATATATCAGCGAAGAGGTAAACACCACGAATGAGGCTGTACAGGAGATCGATATAAAAGCGCTTCCGGCACAAAAATATAAGATCATCTGCTTTACGCCTGAAGGGCAATATTACGCCATATTTGAAATTAAATAATTCTCTTATAGTCAAAATTTTGGTCGTGAGACCCATCATGTGGATTCATCCACATCACTAAACTAAATTGAAACGAGTCGGTATGACACTCCCAAGTCACATGCCGACAACAAAAAAACGGTTTCCGTTTTCTGTAGAGGGTAACTATTGATTTTTATTATTAGAATTCTCACCAAGCTTTTTCTAAGAAACAATATTTCCTCTACAGTTTTTATTTTTCAAAAATTCTCTTTCCTTTTCTTCCCGCAGGTTAAATAAAACCGGATCGGGATTCCCACTTTTTTTCTTTACCATGTGACGTCTCTTCAAGGATTTATTGATTTTTTAAAAGAAAAAAAGAAGTAAGACGGTAAAACAATTTTAACTTTGTGTCAATTGTTAAAATCATAACAGCATAGAACATGAAAAATTTTCTTTTTCTTCTGCTTCTTCTCCCGCTCACGTTTCAGTTACGGGCCACAGAAGCGCGCCTCTTGCGCTTTCCCCACATAAACGGGAATCAAATCGTATTTTCTTATGCAGGCGACCTGTATACCGTCCAAACAGACGGAGGAACAGCACGTAAACTCACCTCACACATAGGTTATGAAATGTTTCCCCGTATCTCTCCGGATGGAAAATACATCGCTTTCACCGGACAATATGACGGAAATACAGAAGTCTTCGTCATGCCCTCAACAGGTGGAGAACCGAAACGCCTTACTTTTTCAGCAACGCTGAACCGGGACGATCTCGGCGACCGGATGGGACCGAATAACATTGTTATCGGCTGGACACCCGACAGTAAAAATATTCTGTACAGAACCCGCCAATACACGTTTAACGATTTTACAGGGCAATTGATGACAGTCCCGGTAGAAGGCGGCGATTCCCAAGAAATACCCTTGAAAAACGGAGGATTCGCCTCCTACTCCCCGGACGGCAAAAAATTAGCCTATAATTATGTTTTCCGTGAATTCCGCACCTGGAAAAGATACCAGGGCGGTATGGCAGACGATATTCGCATTTTTGATTTCGACACCAAGAAATCAGAAAAAATCACGGATCACATCCGTCAGGATGTATTTCCCATGTGGGCTTCCAATGGAAACGAAATTTATTTTATTTCCGACCGTGATAACGTCATGAATTTATATGTCTACGCATTGGATTCCAAAGAAACGAAACAACTCACTCACAACAAAGACTACGATATAAAATTTCCGGCAATAGGCGGGGATCAGATCGTATATGAATATGGAGGTTACATTTATCGTTTTGATACCAAAACCAAACAAGCCTCGAAAATAGACATCGATATTGAAAACGATCAAAACTGGGCACGCCCGGAATGGAAAGATGTAAGCAGGCAGATCAGCAGCATCGACATATCCCCGAACGGCGAACGTGTTCTTGTCACAGCCAGAGGAGATATATTCTCACTGCCGGCTAAAAACGGAATCACCTATAACCTGACCAATTCTTCGGATGCCAATGACAAATCGGCACAATGGTCGCCGGATGGAAAACAAATCGCTTACATTTCCGATAAAAACGGAGAATTCAATATTTGGCTGCGGGAGGTTTCAACCGGAGAAGAAAAAATGCTGACCAAAGACCTGAAAACCTACATCTTCGATTTCGCCTGGTCGCCGGACAGTAAGAAAATCCTATGGAGTGAAAAACGCAACACGTTAAATCTGACCGACGTAGCAAACGGACAAACCGAAGTGATCGCAAGTTCCGGGCTGGGACCGATCAACTCTTTCAACTGGTCGCAGGACAGCCGTTATATTACCTATGTGCAACCCGAAAAAGGGATGAACAATATCATTGTCTATGACCTGAATAAAAAACAAAAACACCAGATCACCGACGGTTGGTTTGATTCCAGCTCTCCCAATTTCAGTAAAGACGGGAAATATTTAGTATTTGTGTCGGCACGCACATTCAACCCCACTTATAGCCGGACGGAATGGAACCACGCTTACAACAATATGCAAAAAGTGTATATCCTGCCTTTAGCTAAAGATGCAGCGATTCCCTTTGCCCCGGAAAACGACAACCTGAAAATAGCCGAAACTTCTAAAAAAGAGGAAGCCAAAGAAAAAACGAAAAAGAAAGAAAAAGAAACTCAGGAAGCCAATACAGTTGAATATAATTTCGAAAATACAAATAACCGAATCATAGAGCTGCCTGTTTCCGCTTCCAGTTACTATAACACCTATATGATTGGCGACAACGTATATTACAACCGGGGCGGGCAAACCTACCTGTACGATCTGAAAAAGAAAAAAGAAACCGGATTGGGATGCCACATCAGTTTCGGCCCCCTGTATAAAAAAGCTCTGGCGTGGTCGGGAAATAATTTTCAGGTGATCGATGTACCGACCTCCCCGGTGAATATTTCCGAGCCTATTTCCACTTCCGGATTAAAAAAATTAGTGGACTATCGTCAGGAATGGATGCAAATATACACGGAAAGCTGGCGGCAAATGCGCGATTTCTTCTATGCTAAAAACATGCATGGAGTGGACTGGAACGCTGTCTATGAAAAATACAAAGTGTTGATTCCCTACGTAAACCACCGGACAGACCTCACTTATATCATTGGAGAAATGATCGGCGAATTGAATGTAGGGCATGCTTACTCCGCCAACGGAGAACACCCGACCCCTTCACGAATCAAAATGGGCTTATTGGGAGCACGCTTTGAAAAAGACGGTTCAGGTTATTTCAAAGTGAAAAAAATCATCGAAGGAGCGAACTGGGACAACTCTACCCGTTCCCCGCTCACGATGCCGGGTGTGGAAGTGAAAGAAGGCGACTACATTCTTGCCATCAACGGTAAATCTCTAAAAGAAACAAACAATCTTTTCACGGAATTGATCGACATGGCGGGGAAAACCGTCGAACTGGAAGTAAACAGCAAACCGGACCTGAAAGGTTCACGCAAAGTGCTGGTGACCCCTCTGGCAGACGAATCCCAGCTATATTATTACAACTGGGTACAGAACAATATCCGAAAAGTCAGCGAAGCGACAAACGGAGAAGTGGGTTATATCCACATTCCCGACATGGGAGTGGACGGGCTGAACGAATTCGTAAAGCACTATTATCCTCAATTAAACAAGAAAGCATTGATTATCGACGACCGGGGTAATGGCGGAGGAAACGTTTCTCCCATGATCACCGAACGCCTGATGCGTACACCCACTTTCTATACGATACACACCAATCAAACCGAAGGCTCGGTAAGCCCGGTAGGCACATTTATCGGCCCTAAAGTATTACTGGTGAACGAATATTCCGCTTCGGACGGAGATTTATTCCCCTATCGGTTTAAATACAACAAATTAGGTACTATCATCGGGCGACGCACCTGGGGTGGAGTTGTGGGTTATAGCGGCATGATCCCGGTTGTAGACGGAGGCTCTATTGTCACCCCCTCCTACGCCCCTTATGCTGCGGACGGCAGTAACTTCATCATCGAAGGGCACGGGGTAGATCCCAACATCGACATCGAAAACGATCCGTATAAAGATTACATGGGTGAAGACGAACAATTAAACAAAGCGATCGAAGTGATCCTTGAAAAACTGAAAACAGAAGGAAAGACAGTTCCGGCAATCCCGGCATTCCCTGTAAAATAACTCCTTCGTTATATAAAACAACAATCTCCGGGTAGAGTGATCTTTACCCGGAGATTTTATTTTCTCTAAAAATATACCCAATCAATATCAATCAGCCCTTACTCTTCCACCAATTTTCCGATAGCTTTCAGGTACTGCGATTCGCTCAGGTGCAGCATGGCTTTAGCATCGATCCATTGGCTCCACATCTGCTGCCATTGTGCCTGCGCCTCCAAAAGGTTGGTGAGACTTTCCAAACCTACCTGATATTGGTCGCTGCTGATTTTAAGATTCTCTTTTGCCTGCTGTAAAGCGTTTTTTGCCATAGTTACCCGTGTCTGGGCATCCTGAATATTAAAACGGGAAGAAGTGATTTCCAACTGCATTTTATTAGTGAGATTTTCCAAATTCAAACGGCTGATTTCTTCGTCCATCCGCGCCGAACGGACTTTATTCCGGGCTTCTCCCCAATGGAACACCGGAATTTTCACGGCAGCCATTGCCATAAAAGTTGCATCGGCAGCATCCTCACCATTCAATTTAATACCGCCACCATATCCATAACCCGCCGTTACACCCACCTGAGGCAAAAAGTCAGAACGTACCAAAGCAATCTGCCGTTCCCTCAAATCAACTTCATTCTCCAGAATATGATAATCAGGACGTTGGGCTACATTGCTATCCAAAGCCCAAACAGCAGGGGAAATTGTTTCAGAAAGAGAATCCTGCAAACGAATATCCGACATCAGGTTTAAACCGATCAACCTACACAAGTTCATGCTTGCCAACACAGCCCCATTTTGAGCCTTTTGCACCATTAATTCGGCTTCGTTGTAACGAACAACTGCCTTCAACACATCGTTGTTCACAGCCATCCCCACAGCCTGGGCATCACGGACATTCTTCACTAATTCTTTCACTACGGCACGATACTTTTCAGCAGCCTGCAACTGTTCTTTCACCCGAAGCAACTGCCAGTAGGCTTCATCCGTCTGGACAACGATTTCAGAACGATTTAAGCGGACATTTTCTCCGGCAATCGTCTCACCGACTTTTGCCATCTTGTGAGCCGCCCTGATCTTTCCTCCCATATAAACCGGTTGTTCCAATTGTACCCCGGCAGAATATACCCCCCTTAAATTCAACGAAAGGCGAATATCAGGCAAAAAAGCATATTCATTAAACACCGGATTGCCGTCCGCACCGATCACCGGATGCTGTGTCTCCGGGTCGATCATCACATTAGGCTCCAACTGTCCGTTTTCACCGGGCTTGTAAGTGGGTAAATAACCACCTTTTATTTTATAATCATATTTTTTCTGATTATAAAGCCCGAATCCCACAACCGACAGTTTAGGCAGGAAATCAGCCCGAAACGATTTCGTTTCAAAAACCGCTTTTTCCTGTTGTCTTCCGGCAATAGCTACCTCCTTACTGTTTTGTAGAGCCATACTCCGGCATTGTTGCAAATTCAAATCGACCTGGGCATAAAGTCCCCCGGGCAAAACCAGCAACAGAAATAAAAACATTCTCATGATCCTGATATTTTAAACTCTTAAGAGCTATTCGTTATTTCAATTTATTTTCATCAACTCCAATTGATTTTAATCCCCCTCTTTTTATCCCTTTCCGGATGCCGGATTCGGAAGAACAAGGAATAAAGCACGGGAAGAATAACCAGCGTGATAACAGTCCCTATAAACAATCCTCCCATAATAGTCACCGCCAAAGCCCCGAACATATCATCGTTTACCAATGGAATCATTCCCAAAATAGTGGTCATTGCCGCCAGGAACACCGGACGCAAGCGGGAAGTGGACGCATCGAGCAAAGAAAGAAAAGGATCTTTCCCCGAACGGATCTGGCTATCTACCTCATCCACCAAAACCACCCCGTTCTTAATCATCATCCCCACCAATCCCAAAGCTCCGACAATAGCCACAAAGCCGAATTCTTTACCGGCAAGCAACATTCCGGCAACAACACCTGTTATAGCCAAAGGCAAACACAAGAGGATCATCAAAGGCTTGCGAAAATCGCGGAATAGTGCAATCAATATGGCTAAAATCAATACAATTGCAATCGGCACATTTTTAAACAAATAATATTGCGATTGTGTGCTGGCGAGATACTCACCCTGCCAGGCCGTAGTATACCCCGGAGGAAGCTGGATGGAATCGATTTTAGGCAACAGGCTATTGCGAACAGCCATGGCAGTAAATCCGGGTGCGTTGTTACACTGTGCAGCGATAGAGCGTTGCCCGTTATAACGCCTCACCACCGGAACTTCCCAACCTACCTCGATACCGTTACTGGCCTGATTTAAAGGCATGGAGCCCACCAGCCTTTTCAATATATCGTCTCCGGAAACCATTCCGGTCATCAGTTCTTTCAGGGTATTCATACTCAATCCGGAGGTGGAAGGAAGCATGCTCCACACGGGAACATTGTTGATCTGTTCCGGACGTTCCCCTTTGTCGTTCACGCTCTTCAGGTAAATCGGGAGATCGTGTTCACCCTCATAATACGACCCGATAGGCAAACCATCCGTAGCAGCCAATACGGCCAATCCGACATCTTCCCGCGACAGGTTGGCATCTCTGGCTATTTGCTGTTTATAACGCACATCCAAAGCCGGAGTTTCGGGTCCCCAATTGTTAGTAACCAAAATAGCCGTGGAATCCGCCCGCATAATATCCTCGACCTGTGAACACAAATTTTTCAACACGGCAGGGTCAGGGCCGGAAATCATAAATTGTACCGGAAAATCCATATACATCAGATTATACTGCTTCATCCGGACATACGCTTGCGGGTAATGCGACGAAAGATAGGCCTGTAATTCCTGCAAATTATCCTTTAAAGTTTCAGGCGAAGTGAAATCAACGATCAACTCCCCGTAACTCAGCGAAGGCTCGGCAACAGTACGCACCAGATTATAGCGGGAAGGAGTTCCCCCCAAACTGGTTGTAACCGCTGTGATTTCCGGTTGGCTTATCAAATATTTTTCAATAGAAGCCAAATCGCTTTTCACAGCCTCAGGATTCGCTCCATAAGGCATTTTATATTCGATATACAACTGATTATAACTCAAATCCGGGAAGAAACCCTGCTTGATAAAACGGTATCCCCAAACACTGACCACCAGCATGACGATTGTCGCCACCAACAAGCCCCAGCGATAAAAAACAGCAAATTTCAATACACTTTGAAAACCCCGGTAAATGGGCCCGTTAAACGGATTGACATCTGCAGGCTCTCCGGCCTGTTGCGTTTTTTGTTTAAAAGCCCGGTCGGCCTGTATAGGCACATAAGCCAAAGCCAATATCCAGCTTAACCATAAAGAAACGGCAAGCACAATAAACAGGTCACGTACATATTCTCCCGTCGTATCCGGCGACATAAAAATGGGCAAGAAAGTCAGAATCCCGATAGTTGTAGCCCCCAACAAGGCCCAAGCCGTTTTTTTTGTAATATTGATCAGGGCGGCAGGCTTAGGGATTCCCCGTTTCAGATCGACCATAATCCCGTCCGTAATCACAATGGCATTATCCACCAGCATCCCCATGGCAACAATAAAAGAAGCCAGGGAAACCCGTTGCAGGGTGCCGTGCATCATGTGAAGAATCACAAACGATCCCAACACAACGACAATCAAACCGATCCCGATGATATAACCGCTACGGAATCCCATAGCCAACATAACGACAATGATCACAATAGCTACGGATTCGATCAGGTTTATCATAAATACGTTAATGGCGCTTTTCACCCGGGCAGGTTGAAAAAATACTTTTTGAAAATCGATTCCGGCAGGAATGATCGATTCTTTCAATTCAGCCAGCTTATCATCGATCTTTTTTCCAAGCTGGATAATATTTCCTCCCTTCTCCATCGCAATAGAGATAGCAATGGCAGGTAAAGTATCGTAAACCAAGCCTTCCCGCTGGGGATCTACATACCCTCTTGTGACCTGTGCCACATCCCCCAGGCGGATATTATCGTTTTCGTGGCCTTTAATCAATAAATTCCGAATATCTTCGATTCCGTTAAAAGCACCGTCCACACCAACCCGCACTCTTTTCTCCCCGCTATTATAGTAACCGGAATAAACCGTGGCATTTTGTCCCCTTAAAGTCAAGATAATCTCGGCCGGGTGTACCCCCAGATTAGCCATTTTGCTTTCCTGTATCTCTATATCGATGCAAGATTGCCTCTCTCCATAAATATCCACGCTGCTCACCCCTTCGATGTCGAGCACTGTCCGGCGTACCAATTCCGCATAATCGCTCATCTTCTGATAACCGAATCCGTCGGAAGTCATTGCATAGAACATTCCGTATACATCCCCGAAATCGTCGAGAACCATAGAGGGCTGAGCCCCTACAGGCAACTGCGACTGAACATTAGCCACTTTCCGGCGAAGAATATCCCAATTTTGCTGTAATTCATCCAAAGGAACGGTACTCCCGAGTTCCACCAATATTTCTGAAACGTCATCCATAGAACGCGATTCAATATGATCGAGATCGCCCATGGTCCGAATCGATTTTTCCAGCACATCCGTTACTTCCAACTCCACCTGATAGGCTGAAGCTCCAGGATAAGCGGTAACGATCATAGCTTGTTTCACAGTAATCGCAGGGTCTTCCAGTTTACTCATAGTGAAAAATGAATAAACCCCGCCGATAACCAAAACACAAACGAAAAAATAAACCAATGCCCGGTTTTTTAAAGCATATTCTGTAAAGTTCATAATTTAAAGTTTACATATCATCCGGCATATTGCCACATTGCCTCGTCCGCCTATATGCGTAATTCCCCTTGAGGCATATTCTAAAATCAGGATTGTCTATAAAAGTCCACCCACATTGGAAGGCGAAACAGGAGGCAACAAGCGGACTTTTTCCCCTTCTTTCAAATCGTTTACCCCTGCCGCAATAATGGTTTGTCCCCGTTTCAATTCGGAACGGACGATTGCCGTACCGTCTTTCAGAATCTGTTGCACGTCCACCGGGGTCAGGGTGATCAGGGAATCCTGTGAATTATAAAGCCATACGTAAGATTTTCCGGATTTCTGGACAAGGGCAGAAATAGGAATGGTAGACAACTCTCCTGCAGAAGGTTTGAAATGAATTGTCACACTTACACTCATCCCGGAAGCCAACCAGGGAAACGAGTCCCGCCTTACCCGGAAACGGACATTAAACAATTGATTGTAGTTCGCCCCCTGCGTAATATCCAACAACTCCAAAGGTAAAACCTGATCGGGATAAACATCCGCCACGGCCTGATACCCCACAAAATCCTCCCGCCGGATAAAATCGGAAGAAGGAATATCGATATTAATTTCGTAGTAATCATTATCAATCATAGAAACTACGGGAGTCCCCTGATTCACAATTTCGGGAGCTTCAAAATACCGATTCTGGATATACCCATCGAAAGGTGCAAGCAAACGAGTATCTTTCAAAGCATTACGATGCGCCTGATAAAGTGCAGTCACTCTTTTTTTCGCCGAAACGGCTTTATCATACTCGTTCACCGAAACACTTCCCCGCTGATACAACTCAATAACCCGGTCGGATTCCCCTTTGATCTGATTATACTCTGCCTGTGTAGCATTAAACTGGATTAAATAATCCCTCGGATCGATTTCCGCCAGTAACTGCCCCTTTTTCACATATTGCCCCGAATTCACTTTCATCGTCTTGATCGGTCCGGCCACCCGAAATGCCAGTTTCACATTCGAGGCCGCAGCCACTTTCCCCGGATAAGTCACAGACAGTTCTTCATCCTGTTCACCGACAACGGCTGTTTTTACTAACTTTGGAATTTCTAATGGAGGAGTGGTTTTCCGGCAAGAAACCAATGGGAACAACATTCCCGACATCCATAAACAAATAACAAACTGTTTCCAGAATGTATGTATTTTCTTCATAATCGTACCTTTATTTTTTGGATCAAAGTCTTATATATACAATAGATACGGATTATATGTTTCAAAAAACAAGCGGTATTTCAATGAAAAAGGGAAGTCGGGGAAAATATGCCTGTTCTGTTTTCCGAAAACCCAGGAATTTAACTTTTCATTTTTCGCAAAAATTTCCAACAACCTCCTAACTTTTAATATATTTGTAAACTTAATTAGAAAAAGCAATCGCAGTTTTATACTGTTCGATAGAATTATTTCCAAGTATGCCCGAAAAACGCAAACAGGTCCTTAAAGAAAGGCCGCCGATAGTAGCAGCTTATCTGCGGGTAAGTACAGATAAGCAGACTATTTTAAACCAAAAAAGTGAGGTGATCAACTTCTGCCGCAAGCAGGATTTGCAGATCACTATGTGGTGCACAGAAACAGTGAGCGGAACCAAAAAGGAAAGCGAACGTGAATTAGGCGCCTTGTTGAAAAAATTACAGCAAGGCGATGTACTGATCATTACTGAAGTATCCAGACTAAGCCGTAAGATGATGAACATTATGAACATCATCCATCAATCTATTGAAAAAGGCATTACCATTCATAGTATCAAAGAGGGGTATAAATTCGACTCGTCTATCAATAGCCAGGTATTAGCCTTTGCATTCGGTCTTTGTGCCGAGATTGAAAGGACTTTGATTTCCCAAAGAACACGTGAAGCATTAGCCCGCCGCCGGGCCCAAGGGGTCAAATTAGGACGCCCCAAAGGTAGCATCCGAGCGGGGAAATTATATGAACACGAACAAGAGATCAAAGCTCTGCGTATGGAAGGTTTCTCTTTCCAAAAAATAGCCATGCGCTATAAAGTTTCGCCGGAAACGGTCAGATTATTTTATCTGCGTTCACTGGTAAAAAAACCGAAAAAGATTCAGGAAATCAATCCTTCGGAGAACTAAAAAGGAAATTTCCCAACAACATTTATTACATCAAAGCGGCACATGCTCCTCTTTTAACCCGAAAGATCCGGAACATGTGCCGCCTTTTTAATGAAAATCCTGTTTCCTTACTCTCCCATAAACATTTTCACAACAGCCAGGATATTTTGCGCATATATAGCATTCAACCGACCTTTCCAGCCTTCACTTTCCGGATTTCCCGGTAATAAAGCGCACAAGCCAATACAAAATAAACAGCTGCCAATATCCATAAACTGATAAACTCGGCATTTACATCAGCCAAACGGGCTCCCATATTGTTTATTTTGACAAAACCATCTATTCCATGAGTGGAAGGGAATATTTTAGACAAAGTGATCCAATAAGAAGGGATTCCTTCCCTCGGCCAGGATATTCCTGAAATGAACATCAGGGGCACAGAAGTGAAAACAAACAGTAAAAACGGCTGCTCCCGCTCCTTGCTCAAAAAAGAGGCAAAGATCGCTAAAAAAGCACAAGCTAAAAGGAAAGGGAACAAAAACAACATTAGGTCGCCCCGGTTTCCTATTTGTGTCAGTCCAAAAATACGGGGCACGATAAAGAACACCCAATAACCCATGACAAAATAAATCGGGATATACAGCAATGCTTTTCCCAGCACAATACACCATGCCCGGCGGTAATGGCGGTTATCCGGGATCATCCATTTTTTCCGGCTACGGTCACGGGCAGTCCCGGCAATAGTTCCCACTCCCAGCAACAAAGATTGCTGGATAACCAAAACCAATACAGCCGGAATAATAAAAGAAGCAAAACCACTTTGCGGATTGAACATCTTCACTTCGGCAATCTCCACCGGGGAAGTGGTGATCTCCTGCTGAATACGCGAAGCATAAGGCAACCCCTCAACCTGTATTTCCCGGCTCATACCAATAGCGACATCGCTGGCCGCCTGTAAAAGAGCTTTATAATTTAACAAAGCGCCCATATCACAAAACAGGGCCACATGTGCCTGGTCGCCCCGGGCAACCGATTTACTGAAATCCGAAGGGACTTCTAAAATCCCATATATCTTTTTCTCATGCATGAGAATTTTTGCCTGTTCCAGATCGCTGCAATGTGCCACAATGCGCACATTGGGCGAAGCTCCCCAATCCCGAATAAACTCCCGGCTCAGGGAAGAATTGGAATGATCGACCACAGCCACCGGAACATCGCGAACCACTTCATCACTATATATGTAAGTGTATACCAACGGATAAGCCAACGTAAGCAAGATAAAGAAAACGATCACGGCATGATCGCGGAACACGGTGTAGAATTCTCGCCGGAAAACATAATATATATCGTAAATTCTTTTCATCTGACTCATGCCACAGTGTGGCGTTATTATTTTATTACTACGGGGGAAAACCTATTCTGTCAAGGCAAATAGCAATGTTTCAATAAATCCAGTTTCAATTTCGGCAAAACCAAAATCGGTAAAAGCACAAACAATGTCAAAGCCATATAAGGCTGCCAGGAATAGATCATATCAATTCCATTCAACGCCTGATCTACATACAGCAAATAATAGTGGCGCACCGGGAATAAATTAGAGGCGATCTGTGCCAGCTGAGGCATAGAAGGCACGGGATAAGTAAACCCACTGATGGAAAACGACAATACCCCCCACAAACCGCATACGCTTAAAGCAATCCGGTTACGCCGTACCAATCCGGTGATAAATATAGCGAATGCCTGAGAAGCCAGCACCAGCAACACCATAGCCAGGAACATGGGGAAAAAACCACTATTCAAAGGGAAATGCAGGTAACCGTACAAAACCGACAAATACAGCGTTCCCGTTACAATGAAAATAAAAGTCTGCGGTAATATTTTCCCCATCAGGGAGAGTACCACCGAGCCATTCCCCATGCGAATCCAGTCACGCGACGTTCCGTCCTTGATCTCTTCGCTAATACTGAATGCCGTTGTAAACATAGCGAACATACATACAAAAGCAGGCATCAGTATACTGGCAAGGTATATGGCATAACTAATCCAGGGATTATTCAAAGGGTTGGTATCCACGGTCACAGGCATCAACTTGGCTTGTAATTGTGGGCCTCCTTCTCCCTTTGCCAGTAGAAGGGTACGCTGTACAGCACCATTTGCCAGAGCAGACTGCAAACGCATATCTTTATACACCAACGAACCGGGTAAAATATAAGTGTCATTGGTATAAAATGAAATCACGGGCTGCTTTCCCGTAGAAACTTCGCGCCGAAAACCGTCAGGAATATGAAATATACCATATATCTCACTTTTTTGCATAGCTTTCCGCGCTTCGGAAAAATCGCCGGTACGCATCACCACTCCGGTCTGGGCAAAAGCATCGAGTGAACGTGCTAACTGCCGGGACATCGCCGTATTATCCTCGTCCACCACCGCCACAGGCAACTTTGTCGGTAATCCCTGTTTCAGCAAATCTGCAAAAAAGAAAAAGCAAAATGCCGGGGCAAGGATCATGGTAAACCAATAGATACGGCGGGAGGCAAGCCGACGGATCTCACGGTTCATCAAGGTAAACAAAGCTTTTATATTCTCTTTTAAGGTCATTTTTCTGTTTTAAAATATCCAAACAACAGGCCACCGAATGGATTATTTCTTATTCTCCAGCTTCTTCAATACACTCATCCCCGGACGTAATCCATCTATTTTTTGAGTAGGAACCGCTTTAACCTGAAAAGTTTTGATGTCATATTGTCCTGTGGTCTTAGTAGCTCTCCAGGCAGCATAACTTCCCAAATCCTTCATATAAGTAACCTTCAACTCTATTTCCCGGTTATCCAAAGCCGGAACAAAAGCCGTGAAAGTTTCTCCCATTTTCAAATCATTCAACTGATCCTCCCGCACATTGAAAATCACCCGCATATCCGAAAGGTCGAGTACATCCATAACCGGAGATCCCGTTCCCACCAATTCTCCCACCTTCGGATATCTTTCCGAAATTTCCCCGTCGATAGGGGAAATCAAATAAGTTTCTTTAACATAAGCTTCCACCTCTGCCACAGCCCCCTTTGCACGGTTTAACTGAGCCTCGGCAGCCATTTTATCCTCTTTCTCGGCCCCGTTACGCGCCATTTCATATTGTGCCTTAGCTGCCTGTTCGGTAGCCAGCATCGCTTTATAATTAGCTTCGGCTTCATCTTTCTTTTGAGCCGGAACAACTTCGTTTTCATACAAGGTCTTCACCCGTCCGTAAGTGCTTTTCGCCACTTCCGCCGCAGCTTTGGCCTTCTGCCAGGTCTGATAAGCCATCACGATCTGCTCAGAACGCGATCCCTTTTCCGCTTTCTCGTTCAACGCCTGAGCGGCAGCCTGGGCTGCTTCCGCCTGACTATATTTGGCCATCACTTCGGGACTGTCGAGTATAGCCACGGTATCGCCTTTATACACCTTATCCCCCTCATTAACCCGAAACTCCTCGATACGTCCGGGAACTTTACCCGAAATACGCACCTCCGTCGCTTCCGCTTCCCCCTGAATGAATTCCGCTTTGGGCTGCCAAAAAACAAAACCAAAAACCGCAATGATAACCACCAGAATGACGATGCCGATAAACGTCACCAATTTTCCATTAACTTTTTCCATTGTTATATTGTTTTAATATTTTCACGAATAGGAATTTACAAACCGGACATACCTTATTTTCCTAAAGTTCCGTAAGCTTTCTGCAAATATACATCGCACAGTTTCACTTCTATCTGCGAATCGATCAGCTCCGCCTGTGCAGAAAGCCAGGCTGTTTGGGCTTCCAGAACATTCGACACCGGAATCGTTCCTTCCTGAAACCCCAAATTGGCATACTTCAAATTTTCATCCGCTTTTTCCTGATTCTTCTGCGCCATGTCCAGTTTCTTCCCGGCTTCCTTCACTTTAAACTGTGCCTGACTAACCTGCAATTCTATTTTCTCTTTTGCTTCCTGCAATTTATAATTCATCAAATTCGTTTCAGCCCGGGCGCTCCTCACACTTTTGCGTGAAGCTCCCCAATGAAAAATAGGAGCTTTAACACCGATTCCCACACTCCACATTCCATCGAATTTAGTGCTGATTCCATCGAAAAAGGAAGGAGTCATAGCAAAATAATTCGCCATGAATGCAACGGTCGGCAGATATTCCGAACGGGCGATCTTTTCCTTCTTCTTATAAATATCGGTAGCTAACGATAAACTACTGACTTCCGGACGATTATTATATATTTGTTCTATATTCAGGGGCCGGAAAGTTTCACTCGCAGTCAAACCGGCTATTTCTTCTTTCAAAACGAACACGGTATCGACAGGCAAACCACAAATCTGATTCAAGGACATGCGGGAAAGGCTCAAACCGTCGTCCACCCGGGTCAAGGTCATCTCGGCCTGGTTCAATTTCACTCTCACCGATAGCATATCGGCTTTTGTTGCGACTCCCGTATTATACATCACTTCTATATCATGCGCAAACTTCTGCAATGTTTCCACATATTTTTCAGCCAGTTTCCGGCGGTATACCAGCGAAACAATCTGCCAATAGGCCTCATCGGTTTCCTGTATCACATTCTGCAACTCCTGCTGGTGTCCGCTCTCAGCCAATTTTTGTGACAAACCGGCCAATTGATTATACGCCCGGATTTTCCCTCCCATATAAATAGGCTGGGTCAACCCCACCTGTAAAAGGGCTGTATTCCGGTCGTCTACCGTCATAGCGTCTTTTGGCAACAAAGCATAATCTTTGGGAACAGGCGATCCATTTACAATCACCGGATTTCCGTCGGCTCCGGTCATCATCTGGTCGGGACGCAAAGTCCATTTGCCGTCAGTACCTATCGTTCCCACAGGTAAATGGGCATCTTCCGCCAGCAAATTGATTTCCTTCTGATTCCGCATATAAGTTCCCATAGCATCGATACCCGGCAAATATTTGGTAAATGCCTCTGCCTTTTTCGCCTTCGCTGCACCTATCTGCTCCTCAGCCATTTTCAATTTCTTATTATTTTCAATGGCAAGACGGCGGCAATCCTCCAGGCTCATCGTCCCCTGCGCACAAACCAATCTCACACATCCCAATAACAAAATAACGCTAAACAACTTTTTCATATTTCATTCAGTTATATTATTTCATAAGGCTAACCTTTAATTACTACGTATTTTCTTTTATACTTTTCGGTATGTCCGATTATAAAAAAATTTATTTTCCAGCAGCCAGCCTGTAAAGCTGCTCATATTGCGAACGTATCGACGATAAGGCGTAAGACACATCCTGGTGCATAACCAGATAATTGATCATCCCCACCCCAATATTTAACAAATTCTTTGCCAAAATCGACGTTTCTACATCATTTCTGATCTCTCCTGCCCTTTTAGCATTTAAAATTAACTGTTCCAGTTTCGATAACCGCAACATTTTAGAAGCCAATACCACCTTTTTAAATTCCGGGAACAGGGCTATAACCTCGACCATCAGCGACAAACAAAGAATTTCCGGAATTTCACTGTTAAACGTCTTAGCAGTATAGTTATGGACACCTGTCAGTTTCCGGATAGTAAGATTCACATATTCTTTCAGGGAGCTGATCCGTCCGAATTCCTCCGTTCGTTTGGTATTCAACAAGGCATAATAAGCATATACCCCCTCTTTCAAAACTTCCTCTTTATTGGTAAAATGATAATAGAACGTCCCCCTGGTGATCTTCGCTGCACGCTCTATATCACTCAACCTAACAGCTTTAAACCCTTTTTTCAAGAAAAGCAGGAATGCCGTTTCTATGATCTGTTGCCGTGTATGATTCATCGTTTTATCAGCAAATAATATTGTTCGAATTGCATCCGCATATCTGAAAAAACAAAACTCATATTCTCCGTCCCCAATTCGATATTCAGCATACTGGTGGAAACCGACATCAGGTTACGGGCCAATACCGACGTATCGAGGGTAACATTTATCTCCCCCTGCTGTTTCGCTTTGAGAATCATATATTCCCAACGGGATAACCGCCCTTTGGACAGTTCGTCGATTCTATTCCTGTATTCCGGGAAAAGGGACGATACTTCCAACACCAACTGAAAAAAAGCCACTTCGATGATAAAGAAATTGAACATCCGCAGGAGAGTCCCGACACTCCGTTCCTTTTGTTCCATCACCACATCGATGTATTGCTTTAAAGAACCGATCTGCAAAAATTCTGCTTCACTAATATCGCCGATCACCGACAAATATTTGTCGATCCCCGCTTTTAGTATCTCCTCTTTATTTCGAAAATAATAATAAAAAGCACCCTTCGTTAATCCGGTAGCACTCTCTAAATCCTTCAACGAACAGGCTTTATATCCTTTATTGAGGAATAGAAAGAACGACTTATTTACTATTTCATCTTTCAGGTCGGGCATCTTTTTTATACTTTTCGGTATGCAAAATAACAAAACATTTTTTACAATTCAGAGAAAATAAAATTATTTTTTCTCAAAATTTAAAATACACCTTATTTCCAAATTCCGACAAAAAAAGGCATTACCTTGGGGTAATGCCTCTCTATAAAAAGCACATTCATTCTTAATTTTTTCCGGCAATTACGATTCAGACTCCGAATCGTTCAGGCTGACCTGTTTCGAATCGCCAATCTGCTCCTCTCCCCGGAATAAGGAATAAACAAAAGATATGTTAATCGATTGTCCTTTCTCTAAAGAGAAAATTTTTCCCAAATCCATCATTTGAAGACTTTTGTATTTTTCTTCAAAACGTGCAACCGCTTTATCGTTATTTTCTTTACGGCTTTCCCCGGAAAATTGAAAATCGGCGAGATACTCGTTCTCTACCAAAAATTCATAAAATTTTCCAGTAACATTTTCATCTTCGGCTGTCGGATTTTCAAGCGTAACTTCTAATTCGTCTGCACGCAAAGAGTAACTTGTATCCACATTATCCTCACTACATCCAACACACCAAACGATTGCACTTAATGCAATCAATATTACTTTTAATCTCATAGTATTTCAGGATTTACGCACAACAAAGATATATGAAATAATATTAAACCTCCCATATCCTCTGCTTTTTTGCTTTTTTTAAATTTCCTACACACACAGGAAATTTCAGCAAAATCACTTATCCTTTCCGTATATTTTATTGACAATCACGGCAATAGCTCCATCTCCCGTAACATTCGTTGCCGTTCCGAAACTATCCATCGCGATATACAGGGCAATCATCAATCCTTGCGCCGTTTCATCGAATCCCAACATGGATTGCAACAACCCCAGTGCAGCCATAATCGCCCCACCCGGCACACCGGGAGCTGCAACCATAGCAATCCCCAGCATCAGGATAAATCCGGCAAACTGCCCGAAATGAATGTCCAAACCGGACATAAGCATAATCGCCATAGCGCAGGCAACAATTTTCATCGTACTTCCGGATAAATGAATCGTAGCGCATAACGGAATGACAAACCCCGCCAATTCGGGACGCACACCGTTCTTTATCGTTTGCTCCAAAGTCACCGGAATCGTGGCTGCCGACGATTGAGTGCCTAATGCCGTCATATAGGCGGGCAACATATTCCTGAACAAACGCAGCGGATTTTTTTTACCTACGGTTCCGGCAATAAAAAACTGAATAAACAGTAAAATGACCGTCATTACAAAAATAACAACGATAATTTTCAGAAACACCCCAAAAACCCCGGATACCTGACCGGAATTTGTCATATTCAGGAAAATTCCAAAAATATAAAGAGGCAATAAAGGAATAATCACCGACATGATCACCAGATCGATAATCTCCTTAAAATCTTCCATCATCCCTTTCAGACGATTGCCATCGATCACCGACATGCCCAAACCCAGCGTAAACGCCAGAATCAAAGAAGTCATCACTTCCATCAACGGAGGCATTTCCACCGTAAAATAAGGAGTTAAAGCCACTGCGGCCTCCCCGGAAACAGGGGTCAATTCATCCGCAGAATCCAATAACCACGGATACACCAAATCGCAAGTGAAATAGGTGAAAAATCCCGAGAATAAAGTAAAGCCATAAGCCAGCAAAGCCGTAATCAGCAACAATCGGCCTGCTCCTTTTCCCAGGTCGGCAATACCGGGAGCTACCAATCCCAGGATCAGCAAAGGAATAATAAAATTCAGGAAATTTCCGAATAACGAATTAATCGTTATAAAAATCCGTACAAGCCACCCCGGAAAGAAAAGACCGCAAACAACACCTAAACCAATAGCGATAGCCACTCTGGGGAGTAATCCTAACTTAAGCCTTTTCATAACTTTATATTTTTAGAGATATAAACGTTACCAAATATACAATGTTACAACAAAACAATAAAGTATTTATTAAAACATATTATCATTTTTTATATCTTAGTCCTATGCTAATCCCAAAATCCAATATGCTATGAAATTAAAAATCTACTGGAGTTTATTTTTGACAACCCTCGTTTTTTGTTCCTGTCAGACAGGAGAACGAATCATAGAACGCCCGGCTTTCGGCGTACGTAACAGCAACACGATAGAAATCGACAAAATCGTCCTAAACGATACTGCTACGATCCTATATATAGATGCTTTTTATCGCCCGAAATACTGGATTCGAATCGATTCCTCCGGATATATTCAGGCAAATGGTAAACAATATAAGATCATCCGGGGAGAAGGCATCGAGCTCAGTAGTTACCACTGGATGCCGGAATCCGGCAAAAGTTCGTTCCAACTGATCTTTCCTCCGATTCCCCGTTCCACCAAACGGATAGATTACATCGAGGCAGATGGCGAAAGAGCTTTTAATTTTTGGGATATAGAACTAACTCCCAACGCCCGTCCCATAACCCCTCCTCTGCCCGAAGGATTAAAAAATCTACCATACAGCACAGCCGGAGCACTGCCTGAACCCGATTTGAAAATCGGTAAAACGAAAATAAACGTACACTTGCTTAATTTCAGGAAAGGGATGGATCAAGGCGAAATGATGATCTTTATCAATGAGCTGATCACCGGAGAACAACGTTCTTACGAAAGCGAACCCGACTCAAATCAGATTTATCGTTTCGAATTCGACCAATATGGGATAGCCCCTATCAGCATCGTATACAATTACCGGGGCCAAGGAATTATCGTTGCTCCGGGAGAAGAAATAGATGTCTGGATGGATTTAGGCGCCATATCCAGAATTGATTCCCGGTATGTCCAAGATAACACGTCTCCTTTCTTCTATGTGGAAAATGGGAAATATGCCGGACTGAACAACTCCATTTTAAAACAAAAAGATTACTATCAGGTTTTCCCCGAAAGCCAAACCGATTCTATATTGAAAATAAAACCGGAAGAATATATTGATATGCTGAAAAAAAGCTATGCACTGGCTTTAGACAGTCTGAATATGGAAAAAAACTATTCCGGAGAATTAAAAGAATACTTGAAAAATTTATATCAGGAATTGACCTTATCCCAACTTATCAGGTACAAAAGGTATTGTGAAATGGTTTATCGGAAAACCAATAACATCAGCTGGGATGTCAGGCAGTTGGATTACAAAGCTCCGGAATTGCCATTCGATCAGTTAAGTTTCCTGAAAGAATTTAATTTAAATAATCCTCTCATTTTTTATTCACGCAGTTATCCTTTGGAAATGGCCAATATCTTCAAATGGTTTCCAACGGAAGACTCTTTAAAAGAATGGTTAGGAACCGATAAAGGCGTTTTAATCGACCTGTACAAAACACAAGGTATTTCCGAGAAAATAAAAAATCTGGAACCTCTGACCGATGAGCAAAAAAACAATCTCGCCTCCACCAGCATTCCTTTTTATAAGGAAGCCTTCACTCACATGGACCAGCAACTAAAAGCCAAAATAGAAGCTGCCAAACAAAAAACAGGATACCGCATCTGTGATATTCCTAAGGTAAGCGATGAAAAATTGTTCGATGCCATCATGGCACGCTATAAAGGAAAAGTAGTGTTGGTGGATTACTGGGCCACCTGGTGCGGCCCTTGCCGGGCTGCCCTGAAACACACAGCGCCCTTGAAAGAAATGTTAAAGGGGCAAGATATTGTCTATGTATACCTGACCGGAGAAAGTTCTCCGGAAGCCACCTGGCTACAAATGATAGCCGACATACCGGGCGAGCACTACCGCTTCCCTAAAAAACAATGGGATGCAGTAGGCGATAAATTCGGAATCACAGGAATTCCTTCCTATGTCGTGGTCGATAAAACCGGGAAAGCCACTCTCCGGGAAGATTTCCCGGATGTGAACCTGATGAAAAAAGTATTATCGGAAGAAGCTAAAAAATAAAAAAACAAGAATTCTGCATATAATTTTTATACCTTTACTTTCCGGTTTTGGAATGCTCGCGAAGCATCCGGAACCGGCAAGTGATTTTAAGCAGTGATTCTATGACAAAAGACAAATGGCACGGACATTTCGCCATTCTCGCCACGAATTTAATCTTCGGATTAAACACTCCTATTGCTAAAACATTAGTTCCCGAATGGATTACTCCTTATGCCCTGACTTTATTACGAATGTCTTTCGCAACAGTCGTATTCTGGGGTATCAGCCTGTTTTTAAAAAAAGAGCAGGTAAATACAAAAGATCTGATCACATTATTCTTTGGCGGGCTATTCGGGTTGGTTGGAACCCAGTTATCATTTGCCAATGCCCTCATTTATAGTTCTCCGGTTACAATCACAATCATTGCCGCCATGACCCCCGTTGTCGTCATGCTGCTGGCCGCCCTTGTCCTGAAAGAGCCAATCACCCTGAAAAAAGCAGCCGGAGTAATCACGGGATGTTGCGGGGCTTTATTGATCATTCTGCAATCGACGGGGGGTAATATGCAGCCGGGCAATCTCACCGGAGTGATGTTCTGCATCATCAATGTAATCAGTTTTGCCATTTATCTGGTAATTACCCGCCCAATCTCCCAGCGTTACAGTCCTATCACCCTGATGAAATGGATGTTCCTTTTCTCGGCCTTGCTTTCACTGCCTTTCGGGTATAACGACCTGCTCCACACCAGAGCATTCACCGCCGCCGCAGAATTCAACGTGCTGCTGCGCCTGTCCTATATTATAATTTTTGCAACAGGAATCGCTTACTTACTGATACCGATGGCACTAAAACGGATTCGTCCAACAACCGTGAGCATGTATAACAACATACAGCCCATGATTGCCTCTATTATCGCCATTATAATCGGACAGGACACTTTCACCTGGGACAAACCCGTTGCCGCTTTGCTGGTATTCACCGGGGTATATCTTGTAACACAAAGTAAATCGAAGGAAGACCTCGATAAAGAAACGAAAACCTCTAAATAAAAAAAGTGCCTCTCCCGAGGCACTTTTCATACATTAAATATTCAATTATCTTTCATTCAGGTAAGCTCCCAGCATCCAAACCAACTTCTCCTGCTGTGAAATGTAAGGAGTAAGCAAATCCTGCGTTCCGTCGTCACCTGCGCTTTCTGCCACAGCTAAAATCTCTCTCTCCTGCCTGATCAGCACTGAAATATTTTCCAATACATGTTTCAGACATTCATCTCCATCGGTAACATTCTCCACAGCCTTCAATGAAGCAGCTTTCGCATAAGCAGCATAAGAATGTAAAGGCACTCCCCCTAAAGTCAGCACACGTTCTGCGATTTCATCCACTTTCTCCACGGCATCGTTATACAACTCTTCAAATTTCGCGTGTAAAACAAAAAAGCGATTTCCCCTCACATTCCAATGAAAGCCGCGAACATTCTGATAATACACCTGATAGTTTGCCAATAATCCGTTCAAAAGTTCTATCACTTTCTGTGATTTCTCTGAATCCAATCCGATCAAATTTGTTGTTTTCATAATCGTCTATTTTATTTGATTTATATTATTTTCTTTCTTGTATGACAAAGATAGAACAAAAAACAACATAAATCAAATCGATAATATTTACAATACAATAGACAAAAACTATTTAAAATCGACAATAACAGTTATTGATCATTAAACAATCCGGCAAGCGGCTTATTTCCTAAACTCAGGAATTTTCACCTCAGCAATCCCCGGTTTTCCCTTCCTGATCAAAATTCGAAGATCACTCGCACTATTCGGATTAAATGTATAAGTCATCTGCTTAATCCCGGCTCCCTGATAAGTTCCCTGGTAAACAGTGAGGAATTGTCCGCCTCCGCTGGAAAGCTGAATATCGAACGCCACAGGCTCGTTTCCTGAATTTGCCCAGATAATTTCAACCTTGCCCGGCTCTGCATTCTCCTGCAATGAAAAGGTGATATAATCCCCCGCAACTCCCTGCCATTTGGTGTTAAGGTCTTTGTCCACCACTTTCAAAACACTTTCGCTCGATTTATTGTCGGTCAGCCAACCGGAAGCATCCTGAGCACCCTTTTGGGTAAGCTGTGCCCCCAAGGCTGCGACATTGAAAACCCCTTTCAAACGAATATCTTCCGAAGAAGCTCCCACCATAACCCTAAACTCTCCGGGTTCCACCACCCATTCGTGATATTCATTCAATAAAGCTATATCTTCCGGCTGGATTGTGAATTTCACTTGCTTGCTTTCTCCGGGATTCAAATGGATCCGGTCAAATCCACAAAGATATTTTTCATACACGATAACCGAACTCACCACATCCCTCACATAAAGCTGCGGAATCTCATCCCCGGCATATTTCCCGGCATTCGTCACCGTAAAGCTCACATCCACAGTTTGAAAAGGGGTGACTACTTCAGGAGAAATTTTTAAATCATCATATTTAAAACGGGTATAACTCAACCCATATCCAAACGGGTAAAGCGCTCCGTTCACCCTCGACTGATTTCCATGCAATCCGGGTTTCGTACCTCCGTTTACCTGGGATGCAGGCTTAGCCGGAAAATTAAAAGGAATCTGTCCGACGGACTTCGGGAATGTCACCGTGAGCTTTCCGCCCGGATTATAATCGCCGAAAAGCACCTCTGTTATAGCTTTACCTCCCTGTGAGCCCGGATACCAAGCCTCCACGATAGCAGGAATATGCTGGTCTGCCCAATTTATCGTAAGGGGACGGCCATTGATCAACACTAATACCAAAGGCTTACCGGTGGCCCACAAAGCCTCCAGCAAATCTTGTTGCCGTCCGGGCAAATCCAATCCCGAACGCGATTTGTTCTCACCGCAAGTACGGACACCGCCTCCCAACACAACAACTCCGACATCGGCTTTTTTCAAATTCTCCACGGCCTTTCCAATTTCATCCGTCTCTTCTTTTGTCAAAGGGGTTTTCACGATCTCGCTTTCAGGCCAACGTTCATCCACCAGTTCACACCCCTTCGTATACAATACCTCGCTTTTACCTTTCAAATAATCGCGCAAGCCGGACAATACCGTTGTCACTTCCACGGCCAAAGGCCCGTAATGCGTGAGGGCAAAAGATTTTTCATCCGCGTTCGGTCCACAAACGGCAATTGTTTTTATTTCCTGCACATTCAAAGGCAAAAGATTCTCTTTATTTTTCAACAAGACAATCGATTCCCGGGAAGCCTGCAAAGAAACGGCCTGATTTTCCGGACAATTCACAACCCGGTCGGCTTCTTTCAGGTCTACCTGATAAGGAGCGTCAAACAATCCTACTTTAAATTTAACCCGCAAAATATCCCGCACCCGTTCATCGATAACCTCCATAGGGATAGAACCTTCTTCCACCAATTCCCGCAGAGGCAATACATAAGAATCGGGGGAACGGAAAGTGCACCGGACATTTAAACCCGCCATCACGCTTTGGCGTACAGCTTCTTTCATATCCTTCGCCACTCCGTGTTTCTGAAAAAGATACTCCACGGCATCGCTATCCGAAACCACATATCCGATAAATCCCATATCCTTACGCAAACGGTCGGTAAGCCAATATTTACTGCCCTGCACAGGTATTCCGTCATAATCGTTATATGAACTCATCACCCCCAGCAGCCCGGCATCCCGAATCACACGCTTCCAGGGCATCGCGTGGACTGCCTCCAACTCTCTGGGCGACATCTGAGGGTCAACCCTTGAAAACCCTTCTCTGGCTCCCTTATTATTACTATAAGCAATAAAATGCTTTCCGGTGGCCGCAACCTGATACTTATTCTGTACGCCTTTCACCATAGCCGTTCCCAGTTCCGCCACCAAATAGGGACTTTCCCCATAAACTTCCTCATAACGTCCCCAACGCTGATCCCTTCCCACATCAAGGATGGGCGCATACACATTGGTATATCCCAACAAGCGGGCTTCCCGTCCGGTGATTTCCCCCACCTTATGAATCAACTCCCGGTTCCAGGTATGCCCCAAACCCAATTGAGTGGGGAAATTCGTAGCAATATAACTTTCTACTCCCCTGATCCCTTCATTCGTGAAATCGACAGGTATTCCCAAACGGGTTTCCTCTATAAAAAAGCGCTGCACCTCATTCAACGCCCAGGCATGTTTGGAAGCCGGCCAAACATACTCATTATCGGAAGGCGGCAATCCCCATTGCCGGAAACCGTTCAAATGCTCGTCGATCGCCCCCATGCCATCCTTCCACAGCATATCCTTCCAATTCTCCTGGGGAAGATCGTCTTTCAGCACACGCCCGTAACCATACAAAGTCACCATCTGGCAAGTCTTTTCTTCCAAATTCATCTGGGATAGTAAATCCTCGATACGTTCATCCAAAGGAGCGGAAGGATCTTCGTAAACATCCATCTTTCCGTTCTTATTAAAATCGATCCAGCCTTTCTTATACATCGCATGTTTCCCCGGATCATACTTTACATAATTCACCTTTTTTTGTGCCACCGACACAGATACCCAGGCCAGCAAAGCACATAAAATACACAGAATTTTGACACTACTCATATTATTGGAATTTAATTACAAAACCCGAAAATTCATTTTGCAAATAAAAGCAACTTTATACCTTTTTCCAACATAAAAAGGAAAGAAAACACGTTAATTTCCAAAGTTGGGTGATATATTCCCGGAAAAACAGACAAAAAAGACTCCATTCCCGGAAAAAGAATAGCCCTAACTTTCAAATTAACTTTTATTTATTTATAATTCTCACTAAGTTTGTAAAATAGATTACTCATATAAACCATATACGCCATGGAAAAACAAATAGCTAACAACCTGATTGATTTCATACATGAAAGTCCAACAAACTTCCACGCTGTGTTAAGCATAAAAAAACAGCTGTTAGAACACGGGTTTAAACAACTTTACTCGGGAGAAACCTGGCATATAGAACATGGAGGTAAATACTTTGTCACCAAAAACCATTCCTCATTATTCGCCTTCATCATGGGAAACGGCAATATGGCGGAAGAAGGTTTCAAATTAATATGCGCGCATAGCGATTCCCCGACTTTCCGCATCAAACCACACGCAGAAATGCCCGTAGAGGGAAAATACCTGAAATTAAATACGGAAGTGTATGGCGGCCCGATTCTTTACACCTGGTTCGACCGTCCTCTGTCGATGGCCGGACGAGTGCTGGTGAAAAGCGACAGGCCTCTGAAACCTTCCACCCAATTCGTGAATTTCAAGCGTCCTTTATTGGTAATTCCTCACCTGGCTATTCATTTCAACCGTACCGTAAACGAGCAAGGAAATCCCCTCAGCAAACAAAAAGATATGCTTCCGGTGCTGGCCATGATTAACGAAAAATTCGAAAAAGACAATTTCCTGCTAAAATTAATTGCCGAGGAAATGCATATCCCCTGTGAGGATATTCTGGATTTCGACCTGACTCTGTATGAATACGAAAAAGGCACTTTACTCGGATTGAACAATGAATTTATTTCTTCCGGCCGCCTGGACGATTTAGCGATGGTGCACGCCGGGCTGCAAGCCCTGATCGATTCCGATCCCTGTAACAAAACCAAAGTACTTGCCATCTTCGACAACGAAGAAGTAGGCAGCGGCACAAAACAAGGAGCCGGATCACCGATTCTGCGTACCATACTCGAACGGATCGCCCTGACGCAAAACTGTAAACCCGAAGAATTTTACCGGGCAATCCATAATTCTTTTATGATTTCGGCAGATATGGCACATGCCCTTCATCCCAACTATACGGAAAAACATGATCCGACCAACCATCCGGTGATGAACGGAGGCCCGGTGATAAAAATAAATGCAAACCAAAAATACATCTCGGACGGTGATTCGGCAGCAGTATTTGCAACCATTTGTAAAATGGCGGGTGTACCTTATCAAACCTTTGTCAACCATTCCGACATGGCAGGAGGTTCCACGCTGGGAAACATACTATTATCGCAAATGGAAATGCGCGGGGTAGACATCGGCAATCCGATGTGGGCCATGCATTCCGTACGGGAAACAGCAGGCGCACTTGACCATGAATACGTGATTAAAGCCTTCACCACATTTTATAATATTTGAAAATAGAGTACCGCCACAATATTTTAGAAAACTCTGACACGGACACGAAGTAAAATAAATTTACTTCGTGTCTTTACCCCACCGGGTAAACCGTGTTTGCTATCATAAAACAGCATGAAAATCATCACATATAATGTAAACGGCTTACGTAGTGCCCTGTCGAAAGGCTTCACAGACTGGCTTGCCACCGAACAACCGGACGTGGTATGCCTTCAGGAAACCAAAGCACAACCCGACCAGATTCCAACACTCGAATTCGAGGCATTAGGTTACAAATCTTATTTTTTTTCCGCCCAAAAGAAGGGATACAGCGGAGTGGGAATATTGACAAGAATCGTCCCCGACCACGTGGAATATGGCATGGGAATTTCTAAATACGACAACGAAGGGCGCTTTATCCGGGCTGACTACGGCGACATTTCCATTGCCAGCGTTTACCACCCTTCCGGAACGACAGGCGACGAACGGCAAGCCTTTAAAATGGAATGGCTGGAAGATTTCAGGCAATATGTAAACGCCCTCAGACAAAAACGGGAAAAACTGATTATCTGCGGGGATTATAACATTTGTCACCGTCCGATCGACATTCACGACCCGGTACGGAATGCCACCAGCAGTGGTTTCTTACCGGAAGAGCGCGAATGGATGAGCCGTTTTCTGAACGACGGCTATATTGACACATTCCGTTTTTTCCATCAGGAAGAACCTCATCACTACACCTGGTGGAGTTTCAGGGCCAATGCCAGGGCAAACAACAAAGGCTGGCGTATCGACTATTGCATGACAACCCAAGCCGTAACACCACTATTAAAAGACGCTTATATTCTGCCCCAGGTGAAACACTCCGACCATTGCCCGGCGGTAGTCATCATCGAAGACCCGGCAAAAAGCTGACTGCCCCGTAGCAATTTTAAATAAACGCCCACTTTCCATATTCCAAAGACTCAAACTGTCGGATCATCCGGCAGGGATCGCTCACGGTAATGGAATCGGGCGGAATGTCCCTGGGAACCACAATCCCGGCTTCGGCGCCGAATAATCATAGATTGCCCCGTGGACAATTGATCCAACAATCGTAGCAGAACGAGGACCGTATGCCCCCTCTTTTCTCAACGGGCAATCAAAAATTTTCTCCAATAAAATTTTCTTTCGGAGCGCCTTTTGTAAAGGCGTTACGCTCATGTACTAACGTCCTGTGTTTCCTCCATCAGCCTTCACTACAAGGCTGAAAGCACCATATTCCTCGTCTGCAATCATTTTCTACCATCCTGTTTTATCGTTCGTGATTTTCCATCACCACATTTAATTACATAATATATATAAAAATATGTTTCCCGACTTTACCTAACTTGGAAACACACGTATGAATAAACAAAACGCCTTAAAACATGAAACAATGAAAAATTTCTTGATTACCACCATCATCTTTACGGCAAGCACTCTTTTACTGATTGCTTGCACAAAATCCGAGGAAAACCCGGATAATTTACCCCAGGAAGGCCAAAAAGCCTCCATCACCCTATCCTTAGTGGGAACAGAACTGGCAACCCGAAGCACGGGAACCATCCCCAACCAAACCGCAGATAATTCCATTAACAAGATCATGGTGTTCATTTTCAACACCTCCAATGGAGAAATCGACCGCATGAAAGTGGCGACACCCTCGGAAATAACGAACAAATCGGTCAGCATCACCGGAACTTCCGGCACTCGTGACATTTACGTCGTAGTCAACTATCCGACAGCGGATTCCACAGCTCTGGCAAACGTAGCAACCGTGACCGACCTGAAAGCAGTGACCGCCGACTTGAAAAACGAAAACGAAGCCAACTTCAGGATGATCGGAAAAAAAGTAAACCAAACCATCAATGCGGGCAGTAACACCGTGGCAGTCATCGTGTCGCGCCTTGTGGCCAGGATCGCCCTTACCAACATCACAACAAACTTCTCCGGCGGTTTGGCCGGAAAAAGTCTGGCTATCGACTCCATTTATCTTTTGAACGTGATTGGTAGCAAATCCTATCAGGATTCGTCCTTTTTCGTAAATTCCCCTACGATCTATAACCGAACGGCTCCCGGCCTGGCCTTTCCGATCTTTGATGCTTACGGAACGCCTGCCTCGGTAAACAATACCACAGCCTATAATACGATTTCAGGTTATGCAAATGGTAACCACTACTACGTATATGCCAACAACGGAACAACGTTTACAACCTCCACAAAATTAATCATCACGGGCATGCTGAACGGCATCCGTACTTACTATCCGATCGCCATCAACGTCAGCGGCAACGGCTACACACCGGGAACTGCCGGGATCACGGCCAACTCACAGTATAGCATCACGGCCAACATCACGGGATTTGGCTCGACCACCCCGACCACTCCGGTCATATCCGCCAACCTGACCATCACGGTCACCCCACAGAACTGGGCCACGGTTATCAATCAAAATGTAAGTTTTTAACCCCTACACCGGGATACTTCGCGTGTCCCGGTTAAATACCCCATCGTTTCCATGCATAGCAACACCGTCCTCTGTTTTTTTATTCTGTTCCTGTTGTCCGGTTGCAGCATACGGGAAGAATGTACTCAGCCCGAAACAAGAGATAAACTGACCTTACGATGGAGTTACGAAAAGGAAACAGATACCAATTTCCTAAAAAAGGAAATCCGGCAAATCAATGTCTACCTGTTTTCTGAAAACAACCACTTTATAAAATCGTGGTTTGTTCCCCCAAATAAACTGTTCGTCCCGGAAGCCAGTTCGCTGGAATTGTCACCGGGAAAATACACGATCATCGCCTGGGCTAACTTGCGCCAACAAACAAACGTCACGCCCGAAACCCCGAACCAAAACACATTGCTCACGGATTTCAGGTTATTGCTGGCAAATCCATCCGGCCAAACCGGCTATCCCACGTCCGACTCGTTGCTCCACAGTCAAGTGGACATTGAATTTTCAGGTGAAGATAACCAATACTACACCCTGCCTTTCCGCCGGGAATGTTGTTACTTCAAAATATACATGGAAGGATTCTCCCATGTGCCGCAAATCAAAATACGAGGAATGCCGGGAGGATATAATTTGGAAGGTCATCCCCTTCCCATCGAAGCCACCCATATCCCGAATATAAGCTACCACGAAGCATCGGGCATCTACGAAACGAGTTTGGCTACTTTACGTCCGGCAACCGCCAGCCAGCTCTATCTGGAATTATATAGGAAAGAAGCGGACACCCCCACCTATACCCTCAACCTTAACGAAGTGTTGAAAGAACTTGGCATCGACCCGCAAAAAGACGATGAGGTGAACATCCTCATCCGTCTGAAAGCCCTGGAGGGCGAAAGGCTCTCCATCGGCGTGAACAACTGGCATATCATCGAAAACATCAATATCAATATGTAATCCCATGTTACGCTTTTACTTTTTATTCTTGTTGCTCATATTATTCGGAACCGGATGCCAGGACGATTCTCTGGATAGGGAATTACCTGCAGAAATAAAAATACAACTGGCGCTTCAATTTACCTATGATACCCCCTTCCCCGTGGATTCAAGAGCCATTTCCCAAAACGGAGCCGACACGAGCGGGATTAGCGACCTGAATATTTTCATCTTCGATGCCAATGGCAATTTATTACAACAACAATATACCACCGGGACAAACTCAACGGTGACCATCACCACGACCTCCGGCCGAAGGAACGTAGCCGTCATCGCCAATGCCGCCACCAATCTCAATACTATCACCACACTGACACAATTACAAGCTCTCTACACACAAATATCCCCGGCATCGGGAATGATGAACGCCTCCCTGAAACTACCTATGGCAGCACAAACGGGAACCATCACGATCCCCGCACCCTCCACCCCCGGAGGAAGCGTGTCGATCCCCACAATCTACCTCACCCGTCTATATACCAAAGTGACCACAACCTTCTCCTACGCCCTCAACCCCGGCGTATCGATTACCCCCACGAAAATCACATTGTGTCAAGTGCCCAATTCATGCAACTACTTCGCCTCGAACACCCCAGCCTCGAACACCCAAATTTTGGCACGGGGTGATAGCCTTTACTCAGGAGGAAGCAGGATCACCTCCCAATCCCACAGTACAGCCGTCCCCTTATATCTATACGAAAACCTGCAAGGGAACAACGGTAGCAACACACAACAATCCCAAAAAACACCGGCGACAGGAAAAAGTGGCTTTTGCAGTTACATCGAAGTCACGGCAAATTACAGTTCCCCCACCCAATCCGGACCGATCATATACCGCTATTACCTGGGAACCAATACCCTCACCAACTTTGACGTGACACGGAACACCTGGCACCAGGTCAGCATCACGTTCAACGGCAACGGCGGCATCACGGAAAATTCATGGAGAGTGAATGTCACAGGACTTTACAACACCGTGCTTCCCCCTACCCTCTATTTTCCATACTATGCAGGTAGAACCCAGATTTACAACTTTGGACAAACCGAATTATCAACCACCCTTAACCGACTGTCTTCCTCAACCCAGGCAGGACTTCTGCTCGACAGCAACCTATACATCATCAGCAAAACCGACAACGGAACCACTCCTAATACCCTGGGAACCGTAACGACCGGAAGCAATAACTACACGGTCACAATGCAGACAAAAGGAACTTCTGAATTTTTTGTCGATGTCTCTATGCTGGACTTTCCTCAAAACACCACCTTCGGTTTCACCAATTACCCCATCACCCAATACATCCAAATCCTCAACGCGGGAACAAGCATAGGCACCTGGACAGCCCGGAGCACGGCCAGTTGGCTATATATCGGCAATGGTAATGATTTTCCCGTTTTTTCCGCCTCAGGGACAGCTTATCCATGGAGCACAACCAGTCCCGTCACAACGGGTTCCAATATGTACAACTCCACAGGAGGCGTTATCCAGGGTTCAACCACTCCCGCAGCCCTGGCCGTTCGTTGCACGGCAAACACGGGAGCCAACCGAACTGCCTATATCATCTTCACAGCAAGCAACAATCAGGAAGTAGCACGAGTGTTCGTCTCCCAAAATCCATCAACCTATCCACAATCGGCCGTAGGATTACGCTACGTCACAGGAGGGGTTTTCCAACCGGGAGCCTTCACCTCATCGGGAGCGGCGGCCTCCCCCCAGCCAGACGGTTCCTCCACCAGCCAGATATATGTCAGAACCACTCCATTCTACATCGCAACCAAAGAATGCACAGTACAAAATTTCTCCGACTACCTCAACGATCTGGGAGTTAATAACGTTTCCCAACTTTCCGGACAGGCATCCACCGCTTTAGACAAAACAGGGCTCATCGGGGACTATCCGGGCACCTTGCTCACCCTCCTTGTCGGAAACGTCTTTAGTCCTGGAAACGGAGGCCCATATTATAGCGGTTCGAAATGGAACGTCCCCACCCAGGCAATCAGGCTCAACGGCTCAACGACGACAACCGTCACGGGATGGATCGGTAACTTCCCCATGTCAAACATATCTTTTTACGGAGCCTACGATTACGGCTATTGGATGAATAAAAAAAGTAATGTTGGAACAGCATCACGAAGCACAACCCGGGGAATCCCTTCCGAAATGCAATGGGAAACCGCCGCCAGAGCCATCAACAACAACTTCACCACCCAAGCGGCATACACCGCGAGTTCATCCACAACCAAGAACGGCCTGTTTCCCTATGCCTTTCCATCGCAAACCTACAATAGCGGCCTGACCGGAAAGGAGAATACCAATAACGACCTGCTTAAATCCATTTCCCTATATTCCAGCTTCAGTAATCTGCTGTCGGGAACTATTGTTTTCGGAAGTACCACCTACTTGCTTCCGAGCGGTAACCTAATCCCTAATTCGCTTTACATCTACGATCTGTCAGGAAATGTACAGGAATGGACGTTGGATACCTACACCGGGCAAAACCTCGGTTTTAGCCTGCTGGGATTAGTCACTTCCCCCGTCAACCTGATCCTTTCAGCCAACCGGGTGGTAAAAGGCGGTAATTCGACCGTTCAGGCCAGCTATTGCAGTAATTCCTACCGCGCCAGCCTTGACGGGAACACACTGAACAACCAAACCGGGATTCGTGCCGTAATCAACGTCAATTAAAAATCCCTTCATATCGGCCAAAGACAAATCCATGCTTTAAGTTACAAAACACCATAAACCGCCCCTTAAAAATCCTTTCCATATTTCCCGGCTATGCAACTTCCTATATCCCCACCCGCTCAAACAGCAAACAAACATAAAAATTCCTATATACTACTAAAACTCTCCCATTTTCATGATCGCCATTCAAAACATTACGTATGATGTTGGAAACAACAGACACTCACAGGAATAGATACAACAAACAAATACAACTCCTAACCCATTGAGATCATTGATAACCGAACTGATATAGCTTATGCACATCGATATAAATTTCCTGACATCCAAACGAATCCCGGGTTATCTCCCGGGTTTGCTCTTTATCCTCCTACTGTATTCCACTCCTGCCTATCCCGAAACTTCCTCCGCGCATCCCTGGTATATAGGCAGGGAAATCTGTATGCCTATATTTTTCGGGAATCTAAAAACTCACCTACACCGCCAAAGACCTGCCAGTTTACAGTATGGATTATCAGTCGGCTACAAGCTACACCGTTTTTTCAGGCTTGAACTGTCGGTAGATTATGGAAACAGCAGATTAACCACCCGTCCGGCAGACCGGGAATATCTTTTAGACCGACACGGAAAAACCCATCCGGAAGCATCACCCTCCGGAACAGTCCCCTACTCTCAAATTTACACCCAACTTAAATATGCCGGGGCAGGCATACACATCCCGTTTAATTTAAGCCGCTTGTTTTCCCGTCAGTCAAATCCCCACCGTTTGACCATTCTATTAAGTCCGGGCATCTCCGTCAATCGCTATAAATCCAAACTCCGCCTGAAATATTTCCATCAAAACTGGCAATCCCCCCAAATCCATTGGAGTTTTGATTTAGGAACCGATTTATTGCTACGTTACGCCTTATCTAACCGGATCGATTTCCAACTACGCTCAGGAATAAAATACATCAGTAATAAAAAATTCGACGGCCTTTTCACCTCCTCTCCCCATAACACAAGTTATGTCTGGACTTCGGGCATCAGCCTGCTTTACAAATTCGGTAAAAACCTTCTATTTCACCGGGAATAAAGCAAAATATTTATACACAATAGGAATTATTTAAAGATAGCCCCATTACCTCTCGGTATTGGGCAGGTACTTTGAATCTTCAACAATAGGCTTATCGGGAATAAAATCACGCACAGAGCAATTCAGAATATAAGTAATGGCATTTAAAAGCATTATATTATAGACTAAGGGAAGTTTCGGGTTTTCAGCCTGCCTCAGGTAACTTTCGTTCAAATTCAGGCAATCAGCCAAAGCACGCCTGCTAAAGTCAGCTTCTGCCCTTTTCTCTTTTACCTTCTCCGCTATATATAAACCTAACTTTGATTTCATACACCCATTTTATAATAGATCCTATATTCTTCTTAAACGATCAAAATAAAATCTTTTGAATAGTAAAAATCCGTCTTAAAAGGAATTTCATCACTATTCGATGTCGTTATTCTTCATATAGGGCATGGGGAAAAAATCAGCAAGAGAGCAATTCAATATTTCAGCGATTTTGTTCAGGTGATTCATATTATATTTTGCTTTTTGTCGGGAACTCTCCACATTACCTACAAATTTATCGTTCAATTCCATACGAACAGATAAATCCGCCTGTGCAATCCCTTGTTCTTCTCTTTTCCTCTTTACCGCCAAAATGATATATTTATCAAGGGGGGACAACTTTCCACTATATCTCATACAAAAAATAATTATAGTTAAAAATAAAGCTTTTATTTAAAACCTTTCACCCTGTTATGATAGGGCAAACGTTGCACCGCAAGATATAAAATAAATTATTTTGATAATAAATTAATTGCTGAATTATGAGAATGTTTTTCGGTGTATAGCCAATAATGAAATACAGGCATTCATAGTTAAAATCCGGTTTAACTTAACCATCAAAAACAAATAAAAAGCCACCTACTCACGTAAGTGGCTATTTATTGTGACCTCGGTGGTTATTGAACCTGTCACGTATATCCTTTTGTTCCAGTATCTTAAACAAAGCTATTAATGGATCGTCCACGATTTAGCCACAATTTTTCAACATTCATTTTCCCTTAAAAATCAGGGAGTTGCGAATATCTCAACAGTTCAAAAGTAGGAATTATTTTTCTATTTGTAGGATTATTTTCAACAAATATTATCTCCTTGTTAATTTAATGTAATCTTCACAATATTCTTGTTCTAAACTCTTGATATCTAACTTGTGCATATCTATAAATTCTTGAACTTTTTCATCGCTCATATCCTGCAAATTGTAATTTTTAAATTCTTTTATAAATGATTTGATCCCTTCTTTTAAAAGCTTCAAGCGCTTTTTTCTCATAATTTTAACAGAATGCGTAATACGATAAATTCTTTGTTGGAATAATCAATACTCTTGTCACCTTTGTATCTTTTCCATATTCTTTTTCAAACCATCCACAGTGAGAATTCATTTGTCCTGCTTCATGCTTACTTATTTCCGTCCTAGCATCTTCAACTTCACTTTTACATTCAAAAAGAAAGAACCTACTATCAACACCTCCCCATAAATTATCAGGACCTTTCTTTATTTCTTTATCAGGTCTTTGACTGATAAATCCTAAAATATTACCAATTTCTTGTACTGCATTTTCAAATTTTTCAGCATCTGCACCAAAAGAAAAATCATCTAATGTACTTTCAACAGAAAGAATTAATTCATTATAAGTTTTAAAATTGGACATCCAATTTTTTATTCGTTTTATTCTATTTTCATTGATAATATTTATTTTCCTGTAAGTAATACCATCTTTGGGTTTTAATAGTTGTGAATTGCACAGAAATGCAGTTTTTTGGATTTTATTGGATTCCGTTTTACTTATTAGATATTGGTAACGAGCTAACGTCTGTAAATACCAACCTCTTTCATCTTCTTCTGTAATATAATTATCTAGTATTTCTTGGATACATTTACATGCATTTTCATAATTGCCTTTAAAGTTAGATTCTTCAGCATCTTTTTCTAATTTTAAAATATCGTATACAGTTATAAAATGTTTTTGAAGAGCAATTTTATCCATCTCTTCTTTATAAAATTCTTTCCAACCATCATCTCTATTTAACAATTGACTTATCAAGGATATAAGGACTTTATAAGGCTTTTCTTCTTGTAAATCATCTTTTGCCATTTCAGCAATTTCGATTCCTATATCAATTTGCTTTCTTGTTTGAGGAGAAAAATATTTATTTGTGCGACTACTTTTCACAAATTTTACCAAGTCGTTACCTATTATTAGTATTGCACTATAATCTTTTTCACCTCGAACACTCCTTCCTAGTCCTTGCTCTATTTTTTGTGCTAGTTTGATATTGATAATATCACTATTCTTTCGGCATGTTTCTTCATATCTATCACATAATGAATTAAAGAATGGCATAGAATCTATAATAAGAACTCTACAAGCTTCATCTGGTAAATCAATTCCGTCATATCGATTAACTATGACTAATGTATTTTTATAATCTCCATTTTTTAAAGTTTTTATATGATCAAATATATTAATTGCTTCTGCGACAACAGCACCTCTGAGTTTATATTGTTCTGATTTTTTAAAACTTGGTACTAAAGCTACTCTACCATAATGATATTCTCCAGATGTGGCCCAATTTGTAACAATTAAATCCCGATCTAAAGATTCATTTATTAAAGATGGAATCAATAACATTTTTTCTCCTGACCAAATTTGAGTAGAATTCGAGAGAGGATTTTTAACCGCATTAATGTCAAATCCAAGACCTTTGATAAAAAAGGAATCATCCTGCGTTGTTGCAGACATTAGAATTCGTTGATTTGCTTTTGCAAAAGAAGGAAAACTTCCTATAGGAATAAAAGAAGGAACAATCTCTATACCTTTCCCTGTAATAAATGCCTGACATTTTTCAATGCAATTTTTGATAATTGGCCATACAAATGCTAAGTTATTTTCTTCTTTGTGCTCAGACAGCAACGCAATAACGTCACTTTTTTTATCAATCCATGACCAATAAGGTACAGTAAGTAATGAATCTCCAATTCCTGCTTTTATATCTAAAAAAGTTCCCTCTCCTTGCTCTTGTAAATCTGACTCAAACATGGTTAAAAGTGCTTTATATAACACATCAGAGTAGTCTATTCTAATAGTGAAAGAATTCTTGATAGCATCAATACAAGCGTGAGAATCATCTAAAACAACAGAATTTACCTCAACATAGCTATTATCAAGACCAAATTTAGACTTTCCATTAAAAAGTTTTTGAATATGGGTAATAAGTATTTTTTTACTGTCAAGAAAATCATTGGGTAAATCATTATCCTCTCCAATAAGGCAATATGGAATACCAAATTTTTGTGATTCTAAAGCCACCTGTCTTACCAAATATATATTAGGGCAAATAAACAAGCACGGTCCTTGATTTTGATGTAACCTAGATAAAAGAATTAATAATCCTATAAGAGTTTTTCCTTCTCCTGTATGCAGTTTAATTATTAAATCATGTGCAGTTTGGTGATTTTTAAACCAATCTTCTAGAACTTGCCTTTGAACAGGCCTCAAAGGACCTGTTACACTTCTTCTGTCAATAGAATCATAAATTTCTAAAGGAGATATTTTTTTATCGATTTGTCCTTTTCCTAGTTTCTTCTTAAAATCTACCATAAACTTATCATTTATATGAAAAAAATAGTATACAGATGCAATGTAAGTATAAATTATGAAAAATACGTCTCCATTAAGTATTTATGTTCTTAGATTGCCACCTTTGTTTATATTCTTCTGCTAATTCTGTGATTTTTTGAAGGTGTGTGACAAGTTCTATTGTTCTTTTTTCCAATCGATACAAATACGCTAACGCCAATTTTTCAGTAAAGGCATGTTTTAAGGTTTGTACAACTTGATTGTAATTAACCCCGATCTTTTTAATTTCGGCATTGGTTGCACTTAGTTTTATGCAAATATCAAGGGCGGATTTGTCGGTTGTTTCTACCTTAAAAAGTTTATCCAGTATGTAATTTGTTATAAACTCTGTCATTGTTTTTGCGCCGGATTGTTCATACAGTTTTCTAAATTTTATATCCTCGTACTCGTCTAACCGAAAATTATATCTATGGGTTCGGTTGGTTATGTCTAACGATGTCGGTCTTCCGTTCTTCCGGCCATTACCATCTTTGCTGTTCTGCTCTTTCATAATGAATAATATTAAAATACGACTTTGGAGTATTTTATACCTCTTTTCCTGTGAGGGAAAAGCCAGGCTTTTTGTATGACAAAAAGGTCTTTGTATGACAAAGACACACCTGGCTATTTTCTCGTGAAAAGGTTACGTTGCGAAGGTATGCCGCGCGAGGTAGAATGTCAACTCTTTCTCAATGCCACAAACATCACCGATTTCTTTCAAATAAGCGTTGATTTTCTGATTACTTGGAACAGGCAATAAAGAGTTGTCAGGTAATTGATTTGCATACTTTTCTAATATCATTGCCGGGATTTCAAGCAATGGGACATTTACGTCAGTTCCCGTTTTATGGCGTTTGGTTTTTATCCACGTCTTTTTATCAAATGAAGTACAAATATTCTTTGAGGTCAGGTTTTTCAAATCAATATATGACAAGCCCGTGAAACAAGAAAAAAGGAATATATCCCGGATTTGTTCCAAACGTTTTATCGTGAATTTCTTTTCCAGTAATGTATGAATTTCTTCTTCGGTCAAATATCCCCGGTCAACCTTTTCCAAACGCATTTTATAATTAGCGAACGGATCGATGAAAGTTAATCCTGTATTCTTGGCAAAATTTACTATCGTCCTGAGTCTTTGAACAAACTTTTTTGCTGTGTTGTTTGAACATTTATGCTTGTCGCGTATGAAGTCCTCAAATCGCTCGATAAAATTTAAATCTATTTCTTCTATTATTATGTCTGAAACGGAATATACTTCTTTCATAAATTCGGTTAACCGGTGTTTCACCAATTCATACCGGGAATAGGTGACATGGGTTGTAGTCTTGCCAATTCTCTGACGATAAAGGCTGTTATGCTGTTCAAAGAAATAGAGTATTGTTTGTTTACTCTTATCCTGACCAAGAAATACATTCTTTATCTTTTCGGCGGTAAGGTGCTCGTTACGTTCCTGTAAACGAAGATAATGTTTATACAGGCTCGCCTTAATCGTTTCAAGCGAAGTATTCAAATTGGCAGCCGGGGCTGCGTGTTCGTTCGCTTTTCCTTTCTCTATACTCCATTTGTCTGGATGCACGTTTAATTTCGTACTGAATTCTACATTGCGCTCATCTAATGTGATGCGTCCGATAATAGGCACATTACCTATTGTATTAGGACGATTTCTTTTCAAAAAAAATGACACCTTAAATGTACTTCTCATAATCTCATTTTTACATGATAAACATAAATTTTATTATCTGTAAATGAGATATTTATACCTGAATAAATTCGGGCAAAAATGAGTTAAATGATCCTGAATCTGTGGACATATTTTTGCTTAAAAAAGGTGTCCACGACTTGTCCACAGCAAACTGTCTTTTATTGCCTAATTTGACAATGACAATTCAGGCAAAACAAAAAAGAAACTCCTACAGTATCAACATATTGTAGGAGTTTGCTTTTTTTGTCGTTCGGTGTCAAACCTTCGGACTTTGTTTCTGTGACCTCGGTGGGATTTTAACTACTAAGGTCTATTCTTTTGATTATCAAAACTTTTCTAAACTGTCACTCTCGTACCGTAACGAATTAGTAACGTGCTTTTGGCATCAATTGGAAGTGCTTTGGCTTCCGGTTTCTGCTTTGTTTCTGCCGCAAAGATAGAAAAAAAAATGAATAATTTCTTATTTTAATCAATGCTTAAATTATTAGGTATAAAATGACAATTTCGAACCAATAATTTCACATGTTATTGGTAATTGATTCACATGAGAATAAATTGAAAATCTCTTAAGAAATTACATTTTAAAACCAAAACAATTCTTTAATTCTAAACCTAACCTATTCATAAGTTTTTGTATTCTTCCTACATCTTCTTCAGTATATGTACTAAAATACCATAAGGCTTGTTGATTAACTTTTTTTCTAATCATTTCAAAATAAGGAAAATCAACATCTGAAAGTGAATGTCCGTAAACTACAACTTTATTAACATCATGCAAGGATGTCCAAAATGAAGTATGTGAAGCTATAATGCTTTCAACTGATTTCATTTCTTGGTTTGCAAGTTCTACAATATTACGCATTGCATTTTCTTCATAGACGGCATTATCTCCATTACTCATAGAGTAAGGATCAATATAATTACAATGCCCTACTATTAAATTTTCATCTACAGCACGATTACCATGGATATGAAGTACTCTTTCTGATGGTATTCTATAGACATTTTCTAAAGTTTCTGTATAATTAAAAGTCAAAAATCTACCTTTAGAATCAAATTGATCCAATGATCGGCGAGATACATTTATATCTATAGTCTTTACCCATTCTTTAAATCTTTGATGCATTTCTTGTAGAGTTCCTCCTAATATAATTCCGGGCGAATCTTCAATTTGGAATGTACTCCGCATCATATGATCATAATCTATCTTAATATCTTCTGTACAACATCGATACGTTCCATCTATATCTATAATACCTAATGCAGTTTCAAAGTCAGACCAAAGTATATTCTCTCCATCTTTATCAGTAGTAGGAAAGAAATTTTCCATCTGCCCTATAAATGAATAATATCCTTGCTGTTGTAAAAATGTGTAAAAATCCCAATATCTGGAATCTATTCCATGAGCTACATCAAAACCATTTCCTGTAATATGAAGTGTATTCATTTTTATTTCCTATTTAATTCAAACGAATGAATTTATTAATGTTAATACTTACAATCTTTTTATCTTATTTAAGAAGAATACTTTTGTATTTACTATAACAAAAGTAGTTACCTACATTTGTAACTAAAAATAATTTATAAATTATTTTCAAATGTATTTAATCCTATTTTTCTCTTTTATACTATAAATTTACTTTAATCAGCCGACTTCGGAGGTTGATTTTTCCCCTGTAAAGGGCAAGGATTTCGAGTTACTCGAAATGTTTTGAGTAACTCAAAACACACCTTGCCGTTACTTTGCAGTAACG
>OBYR01000250.1_pt1 | contig 52735 bp, 38 predicted proteins | sample 1495491 | NCBI WGS metagenome assembly OBYR01 (sample SAMEA2580206, study PRJEB22360) | human gut metagenome | biome: human gut; feature: human-associated habitat; material: faeces | place: Denmark | collected 2008/2010 | reverse complement strand
GTGCGGCCTGCTGGTCGTGGTGCAGGCACTGGCCAATATGGCAGTGGCAGTCAACCTGATACCGGTGACCGGTCAGCCGATGCCGTTGGTCAGCCGTGGTGGTACCTCTACGGTGATATCCTGTATCTATTTCGGGATCATCCTGAGTGTGAGCCGTTTCGGAGCCAATATGGGTAACGAAGAAGATGAGCTTCCGAAAGAGGAAACCGAAGGTGCCGGTGCAGCTCCGGCTATTACGGAAGAAGAAATATCCAACTGGGTGCCTGATACGCTACCCGAAACGGAAGAAGAAGTAACAGAAACAAAATAGAAAATGAAACAGTACCGTATAATAATAAGCGGCGGCGGAACCGGCGGGCATATCTTCCCGGCCATCTCCATCGCCAATACCATCAGGAAACGTTTTCCTGATGCGGAAATCTTATTTGTAGGTGCGGAAGACCGGATGGAGATGGAGAAGGTTCCGGCCGCCGGCTATCAGATAGTAGGCTTACCGGTGAGTGGTTTCGACCGTGCTCACCTGTTCAATAATATAAAGGTGCTTAACCGACTACGTAAAAGTCTCGGACTGGCGAAGAAGACGATCCGCGAGTTCCGTCCCGATATCGCAGTAGGCGTGGGAGGCTATGCCAGTGGTCCGACCCTGTGGATGGCTGCTTCGCAAGGCATCCCGACACTGATTCAGGAGCAGAACTCTTATGCCGGAGTGACCAATAAGTTACTTGCAAAGAAAGCATCGAAAATATGTGTCGCTTACGATGGAATGGAGAAGTTCTTCCCTGCAGACAAGATTGTGGTAACCGGAAACCCTGTCCGTCAGGATCTGGAGGAAGCCCTCGGTAAGAAAGAAGAAGCATTGGCTTTCTTCGGTCTGTCGCCTGAGAAGAAAACGATCCTGGTGGTAGGAGGCAGCCTGGGGGCACGAACGATCAACCGAAGTATTCAAGGTGACCTCGACAAGTTGTTCGGCTCTGATGTACAGGTGATCTGGCAGACCGGACGTTATTATTACAACGAAGCCACCAAGCATCTGAAAGCCTATCGCGGCATGCCGATCTGGTGTTCCGACTTTATCACCCGTATGGATTATGCCTATTCAGCAGCCGATCTGATCATATCCCGTGCCGGTGCAAGTTCGATCTCCGAACTCTGTCTGTTGAAGAAACCGGTCATCCTGGTCCCTTCCCCCAACGTGGCGGAAGATCATCAGACAAAAAATGCGCTCGCTTTGGTAAACAAAGACGCGGCGATCATGGTTGCAGATAAAGATGCGGAGCAGGAACTGGTCACGAAAGCACTCGAAGTCGTTCATGACGACGAACGGCTGGCACAGATGAGTCGTAACATCGAAAAACTGGCACATCATCACAGTGCAGACCAAATTGTCGACGAAATAATGAAGATAATAAAATAAAACGATATGAATATAAATACGATAACGGCCGTTTACTTTGTCGGAGCCGGAGGAATCGGGATGAGTGCCCTGATCCGTTACTTTCTTTCCAGGGGAAAGCAGGTAGCCGGATATGATAAAACACCCTCCGACCTGACCGCCCAGCTGAACCGCGAAGGTGCCGTTATTCATTACGAAGATAACACCTCCCTGATACCGGATGCTTTCAAGGATCCGGCACAAACCTTGGTTGTCTATACGCCGGCGGTTCCCGAATCGCATACGGAACTGACCTATTTCCGTCAGAACGGTTTCGAGGTTATGAAGCGTGCCCGTGTATTAGGTGAAATAACTAACTGTTCGCGCGGGCTTTGTATCGCCGGGACACACGGAAAGACAACGACTTCTTCCATGCTTGCCCACCTGCTGAAACAATCGCATGTCGATTGCAATGCTTTCCTGGGCGGTATCCTGAAGAACTACGGCAGCAACCTGATGCTTTCCGATAAAAGCGACCTGACCGTTATCGAAGCCGACGAGTTCGACCGTTCTTTTCACTGGCTGACTCCCTATATGGCTGTGATCACCGCCGCCGATCCGGATCATCTGGATATTTATGGTACGGCAGAAGCCTACCGCGAAAGTTTCGAGCATTTCACATCGCTGATCCGTCCCGATGGCTGCCTGGTCATGAAGAAAGGCATTGATGTGGCACCCCGCTTGAAAGAGGGCGTGAAGCTCTATACCTACACTGGAGCTGAAGATCTGTCAACTGTCAACTGTCAACTGTCAACTGACAAGCCCGACTTTTATGCTGAAAACGTCCGTATCGGCAACGGTGAGATCTGGTTCGATTTTGTAGGTCCTGATATCCGCATTGCCGATATCCAGTTGGGTGTTCCTGTGAAAGTAAACATAGAGAATGGTGTTGCCGCCATCGCTTTGGCATGGATGAACGGCGCAACGCCCGAAGAAATAAAGAAAGGTATGGCTTCTTTCGGAGGTCCGAAACGCCGTTTCGATTTCCACCTGAAGAAAGACAATATCGTCCTGATCGACGATTATGCCCACCATCCTGCCGAACTGGCAGCCAGCATTCAGTCCGTAAAGGAACTCTATGCCGGACGCAAAGTGACGGGAATCTTCCAGCCGCACCTATACACCCGCACACGCGACTTTGCGCCTGACTTTGCCGCCAGCCTGTCGCTGCTGGACGAACTGATCCTGCTGGATATTTATCCTGCGCGGGAAGAACCTATTCCGGGGGTTACTTCGGAAATCATATTCGATGCTGTCACTATTCCCGCCAAAAAGCTGATCCGCAAAAGCGAACTGCTCGATCTGGTGGAGAAAGAGGCGGATACGTTTGAAGTGGTATTGATGGTCGGTGCCGGTGATATCGACCGGTTGATCGAACCTGTAAAACAAATATTGGATAAGAAATTGTGATTCGTATAGTTTCCATAGTAGTAGCTACACTGTTGTCTTGTTACATCGTGTTTGTCGCCTTCTTCTTTCAGGATATGAAGCAGGACAAGGTATGCCAGGACCTCCAGGTCGTGGTAAAGGACAGTCTTGACAAGCATTTCGTGAGTGAGAGCGACCTGGTGTCGATTCTCAAAAAGGCGGATCTGAACCCGATCAAAAAGCCTATGGATGCGATCAACACCGATAAGATAGAAACGGAACTGAAAAAGAACGAAATGATCGCCCGTATTGAAGCCTATAAGACACCTTCGGGCATTATTAAGCTTGAAGTTGAGCAGAAAATTCCTATCTTGCGTGTGATTAGCTCCAGAGGGAACTTCTACGTGGATAACCTCGGCACCACGATGCCGGTCAGTTTCCGTTATGTTGCCGACGTTCCTTTAGTAAGCGGATATGTCGAAAAAGAGCTGGCGGTAACCGACTTATACAAATTTGCATTATTTTTGCAGGAGAATGAGTTCTGGAATAATCAGATCGAACAGATTTATGTTCATCCTGATAACGAAGTGGAACTGATTCCCCGGGTGGGAAACCACCGTATTGTACTGGGCTCTTTCGCCGATTTCGAGGAAAAGCTGGATAACCTCCGCCTCTTCTACGATAAGGTCATACCTAAAACCGGCTGGGAGAAATACAGTATAATTAATTTAAAATACAAAGATCAGATTGTTTGTACTAAAAGATAGATGATATGGCATACACAGACTTTATAGCAGCCATCGACCTTGGCTCTTCTCACATGGTCGGTATGGTAGGAACGAAGGGCCCGACGGGGGCACTCTCGATTATTGCCTACGAAGTTGAGAACTCCGCTACCTGTATACGAAGAGGATGTGTATATAATGTGGAAGAAACGGCGAATAAGATCAAACGGCTTATCCTGAAGCTCGAAAATAAACTGAACGGCGCGAAGGTCGCTAAAGTGTATGTCGGCATCGGGGGGCAGTCGCTGCGTTCTATCGACCATACGGTTCCACGTATTTTGGGGACCGACGGCGTAGTGACGGAAGAAATTATCAAAGGTCTGTATGAAGAATGCTGCAATTACCGTCCGGACATGCTGGATGTGCTGGCGGCAGTTTCTCCCACCTATGTTTTAGACGACAAACCTGAACCCAATCCGGTAGGTATTCCCTGTACCCGGATTGAGGCACGCTATAAGCTGATTGTCGGACGGCCTTCGTTGAAACGTTATGTGGTCAACAGTATTGCCGACCGTGCCAAAATAGAAATTGCCGATATCGTTGTCTCCCCGCTGGCTCTGGCCGATGTGGTGCTGACCGACAACGAGAAGGACCTGGGCTGTGCCCTGATCGGTTTCGGTGCCGGGGTGACTACACTGACGGTCTATAAAGGCGGACAGCTGGTCAACCTTTCCGTCATTCCTTTCGGCGGTAACCTGATCACCCGCGATATCACCAGCCTCCATCTGGTGGAAGCTGAGGCTGAACGCGTGAAACTGACTTACGGCAGTGCCCTGATGGAGAAAGACAACGATCTGAGCATCCAGGTAAGTTCAGCCGACGGCATGGGACTGCGTGAGGTTAAACTGGCGGATCTCAATAATGTGATCGAAGCCCGTATGAAAGAAATCCTCGAAAACGTATATGCCCGTCTCGAAGCGACCGGCCTGATGAATTCGCTGGGTGCCGGTATCATTATCACTGGTGGCGGTGCTGCCTTGAAGAACCTGCCTGAAGTGATCCGTGAACGCCTGAAAATGGATGTTCGCTATTCTGCCGTACGCAAAGGCATCGTGGAAAGCGGTGAGATGATCGCCAACAATCCCGAATACGCCGTAGCTGTCGGTTTGCTGGCAAGAGGAACGGAAAACTGTGCTCTTTATATCCCGCCTAAAGTAGAACCGATACCGGAGAAGAAGGAAGAAGAGCCTGTCGTGGAAGAACCTAAGAGAGTTCCCGAACCACCCAAGAAGAAACCGGAGAAGAAAAAAGGTCCCGGTCTGTTCGGACGGCTGACCAAGGGAATAGATACGTTTGGCAAGAGCCTGTTTGACGACGAAGACGATATAAAGTAAATCAGCGAATGGATTAAAACCGGAAGACAATGGACGACACAATATTAAGTTTCAATTATCCGACAGATACTCCTAAGATCATCAAAGTAATTGGTGTAGGAGGCGGTGGTGGTAACGCGGTTACCCACATGTACAAAGAAGGTATACATGATGTTACATTCGTTCTGTGTAACACAGACAACCAGGCGCTGAACCGTTCGGACGTGCCGGTCAAAGTGCCGCTGGGCCGTAATATCACCCAGGGACTGGGAGCCGGAAACAAGCCCGAGCGGGCCATGATGGCTGCCGAAGAAAGTATGGAAGATATCCGCAAGATGCTGAGCGACGGAACCAAGATGGTCTTTATCACTGCCGGAATGGGTGGCGGTACGGGAACGGGAGCTGCTCCGGTCATTGCCCGCATCGCCAAGGATATGGGAATCCTGACCGTCGGTATCGTCACCATACCTTTCGTCTTTGAAGGCGAACGCAAGATCATTCAGGCCCTGAACGGGGTGGAAGAGATCAGCAAGAATGTGGATGCCCTGCTGGTGATCAACAACGAACGCTTGCGTGCCATCTATTCCGACTTGACCATGACGAATGCCTTCGGGAAAGCGGATGATACGCTGACGATTGCCGCCAAGAGTATTGCCGAGATTATCACCCTTCCAGGTATTATCAACCTCGACTTTGCCGATGTCAATACCACTATGAAAGACGGTGGCGTTGCCTTGATGAGTAACGGTTTCGGTGAAGGTGAAGGCCGTGTGCGCCAGGCGATCGAAGATGCGTTGAACTCTCCGTTGCTGAACAATAATGACGTTTTCAACGCTAAGAAGATATTGTTCAACGTTTCGTTCGGCGAAGAAGCGGAACTGCGTATGGAAGAAATGAACGATGTGCACGATTTCATGTCGCGCTTCGGACGCGATATCGAAGTGATTTGGGGTACGGCTGTCGATACGACATTGGGATCGAAAGTGAAGATGACGATCCTGGCTACCGGTTTCGGAATGGAAGACATTCCGCAGATCGCCGAGAAACGTCAGATCGAACAGGGTCGCATGACCGAGGAAGAGCTTCGCCTGGAAGAGGAACGCCTGAACAAGGAACGTGCCGAAAAAGACCTGATCGACAAATATTACGGTGCTTCCGGCCAGCGTATGCGTCGTGTGGCTGCTCGTGCCAAAGCGGTCGTACTGACGCAGGATGAACTGGACGATGATGCTTTAATCGCCTTGATTGAAGATAATCCTACTTATAACCGTGACCCGAAAGTGATCGCCCGTGCCCGTTCGAAAGTACAGGGCAGTGATATTCCGGTATCATCGGCCACTGCAACGGCTCCGTCGGCTTCGCGTCTGGAAGGAAAGAAACCGGATACCGGAGGTAAGCAGGTGATAAGTTTCCGATAATTTTTAATAAGCAATTAATATATGGATTTGTTTGAAAGAGTCAGCGAAGACATTAAAAACGCAATGAAGGCAAAAGATAAGGTTGCCCTCGAAACATTGAGAAATGTAAAGAAAGTCTTTCTGGAAGCTAAGACAGCTCCGGGAGCCAACGATACCCTGACAGATGCCGATGCTACGAAGATGATCCAGAAGCTGGTAAAGCAGGGCAAGGATTCAGCAGAAATCTACACCCAGCAAAACCGTGCAGACCTGGCGGAAGCTGAACTGGCGCAGGTAAAGGTGCTTGAAGCTTATCTTCCGAAACAGATGACTGCCGAAGAACTGGAAACAGAAATAAAAGCGATCATCGCCCAGGTAGGTGCCGCTGGTCCGAAAGACATGGGTAAAGTAATGGGCGTTGCTTCCAAAGCTCTTGCCGGTAAGGCGGAAGGACGTGCTATTTCAGAAACGGTAAAACGGTTACTGAATAGCTAAATAACTCGGCTATTACAGGTTCATTTGCCGTCAGTTGAAGTTGACGGCAAATGAATCTGTATTTGTAAATCCTTTTTGATAACAGGATAACTCACCCTGATAGAACTTACCACCATGATAACCTTTATCTGTTGCCTTGCAGCTCTTATTGCAGGCTATTTCATCTACGGTTCTTTTATAGAACGCATCTTCGGGATTGACCCATCCCGTAAAACTCCGGCTTACACGCATCAGGACGGAGTCGATTATATCCCGATGTCCTCCTGGAAAGTCTTTATGATCCAGTTTCTGAATATTGCCGGACTGGGTCCGATCTTCGGTGCCATTATGGGGGCGAAGTTCGGTACAGCCTCTTTTCTGTGGATCGTGTTGGGTACTATTTTTGCCGGAGCCGTCCACGACTATCTGGCGGGAATGCTTTCACTGCGTAACAACGGGGAGAGCCTGCCGGAGATCATCGGTCGTTATCTCGGTCATAATTTCAAACAGTTCATGCGTGGCTTTACCGTGATTCTGATGATCCTGGTTGGAGCCGTCTTTGTGGCAGGGCCGGCTGGTTTGCTGGCAAAACTTACACCTGAATATCTCGATGCTACCTTCTGGATATTTGTGGTCTTTATCTATTATATCCTGGCAACGTTGTTGCCGGTCGATAAAATTATCGGAAAGATTTATCCGTTGTTTGCCGCTGCCCTGTTGTTTATGGCTGTCGGTATCCTGGTGATGTTGTTTGTGAATCATCCGCCGTTGCCGGAATTGACCGACGGACTGACTAACAAACATCCGGCAAATCTGCCTATTTTCCCGATTATGTTCGTCAGTATTGCCTGTGGTGCGATTTCCGGATTCCATGCCACACAAAGTCCGCTGATGGCCCGTTGTATCAAGAATGAAAATATGGGACGTCCGGTTTTCTTTGGTGCCATGATAACCGAAGGTATCGTTGCCCTGATCTGGGCTGCCGCTGCAACTTATTTCTATCATGAGAATGGGATGGGAGAGAGCAATGCGGCTGTTATTGTAGACAGTATAACAAAAGAGTGGCTGGGAACGGTCGGTGGTGTACTGGCTGTCCTGGGAGTTATTGCTGCACCGATCACTTCCGGTGATACGGCATTCCGCTCTGCCCGTTTGATTGTGGCAGATTTCCTGCATAAAGAGCAGAAAAGCATGTCGAGCCGTCTGATGATCTGTATTCCCCTGTTTATCGTGGCAATCGGTATATTGCTTTACAGCCTGAAAGATAAAGACGGTTTCGATATGATTTGGCGCTATTTTGCCTGGACAAATCAGACGTTGGCAGTGTTTACCCTTTGGGCATTGACAGTCTTTTTGGCGCGCTCTAAAAAGCTTTATATCGTTACACTGATCCCGGCATTGTTTATGACTGCCGTTTGCTCCACTTATATCTTTGTCGCTCCGGAAGGATTGGGCATGGGTGTTGCTGTTTCGCAGGCGATTGGCATCGTGATTACGGTGATTACATTGGTTGCTTTTCTTTGGTGGAAGAAGAAACAATCTGTTTAAAAACGAAACCCCGGCGGAAAAACCGTCGGGGCTTGTTTTTATTAGAGGGGATCTATCCCTTAGAGAACCTGGATACCTTCTTCGCGGGCCTGTTCTTCTCCGGAAGGAGTGATCAGTTTGTAACCCTTACCGTGGATGTTGATGATTTCGATACCCGGATCATCTTTCAACAGTTTACGAAGTTTGGTGATATACACGTCCATACTACGGGCATTGAAGTAGTTATCGTCTACCCAGATAGTTTTCAGTGCATAGTTACGTTCCAAAATTTCGTTGGCATGAGCACACAACAGGCTCAGCAGTTCGCATTCTTTCGTTGTCAGCTTTGTTACCTTGTCACCGATAGCCAATGTTTGTTTCTGAGTATCGAACAAGAAATTACCCAACTTGTAGAAAGGAATGTCTTTCATCTTCTTACCTTTCACACGGCGCAGGATCGCTTCGATACGAAGCAACAGCTCTTCCATGCTGAACGGTTTTGTCAGATAATCGTCGGCACCGATCTTGAAGCCTTCCAGGATATCTTCCTTCATTGTCTTGGCAGTAAGGAAGATGATTGGAATGTCAGGATTTATAGAACGGATTTCCTGCGCAAGAGTGAAACCGTCTTTTTTCGGCATCATTACGTCTAATACGCAAAGATCATATTTGCCTTTGGTGAAACCTTTGTAACCAGCTTCTCCGTCAGAGAAGAGATCAGTTACATAACCTTTTGCCTGTAAGTATTCTCTTAATAGCATACCCAGGTTTTCGTCGTCTTCACAAAAGAAGATTTTCAGTTTTTCTTCCATAACTAACTTTTTATAAGAGGTAAAGTAATAATAAATTTTGTTCCTACATTTCCCGGACCCAACTCGGCACGGATCGTACCTTTATGGTCCTCGATAATTTTACGGACGTAAGCAAGTCCCAGGCCGAAACCTTTTACGTCGTGTACATTCCCTGTCGGCACGCGGAAGAAGCGGTCGAATACTTTTTTGAGGTATTCTTTCTTGATTCCGATACCATTGTCTTCAACAGCGATCAGCAGTTTGCCGTTGTTGTCGTTCCAGGTTCTTACCATCAATGTAAGGGGCACTTCCGGACGACGGTATTTCACAGCGTTGTCCATCAGGTTGAACAGTACATTGGTGATGTGCATTTCATCCACATAGATGGCCGAATCGACTGCCTGCAAGTCTACGTCGAGCGTACCATCGTACTTTTCGACTTTCAGGGCGAAGGTGTTCGCTACGCTGATCACCAGGTCGTTTGCATCCACTTCCTTCAGTTTGAGGGCTGCTTTCTGCCGTTCAAACAGCGACATTTGGAGCACTTTCTCAACCAGGAAGCCCAATCGCTTCGTTTCATCATTGATCACGCCTGATATATGTCTGAATACATCAGGGCTTTTTGTTATATCTGAGTCTTTCAACATCTGTGCCGCCAGAGAGATGGTGGAAACCGGAGTTTTCAGCTCGTGCGTCATGTTGTTGATAAAGTCATTCTTCATTTCTGACAGTCTCTTCTGGCGGAATACGATATAGATGGTAAAGATAAACGTTATCAAAAGTATCAGCGAGAAGAGTACTGACGGTACAATAAATGTTACAGAACTTGAAATATAGTCACCCTTTGTCGGGAAATATACTTTCACATAATTCTGCTTTGAAGGAGGATCGTTCGGGAACAATACGTACGTAATTATATCAGACGCAATAGGTTCCTTCTTTATTTCTCCACTTTGGTACACTTTTTTGCCATCTTTGTTAATAACAAAAAAGATGAACGGCAGGTTCAAACCATTGTTAACAAATTCAGTTTTTAAGTAATTATTCAGCTTCTTAAAGTCGACACGCTCCTGGATCGGTTTCTGGTTGGGAGTGTTCAACAGGTTCAGAAGAACCAGCTGCATCAGGTCACCCTGGTATTTCAGACGATACTTCAGCGATTGCTGCAGGTCGTGGGAAGTACCGACGATATTATTGGCTGCCTGTTTTTTGTCGAGCGATGAGAGCGGCCGAAACTTTTGGCTAAAACTATGCAGATGTTCTATTTGCATAATATTACCGTCAGCATCTTTTATATTCAGCTTTTGTTGGCTGATTGCCTGCGTGATCTCTTCCGGATTCTGGCTGTTACGCAGATAATTGTTATCTTCCCGCCTGAGATCTTCCTCCAGATATTCACGCGTTTCATCTAGCTCCAGGTTTTTTGAGACTTGGTGCAGGCTTCTTTTGACTGTTTCATTGAATTGCTCGCTGCTCTTTTTGAGTATGATGCTCACGTACTTAACCTGTAGGAAAAGTAAACCGGCAAACGCAAAAGCCATTACAACAGCAAGTAACCAAATCGTAGATTTCCTCATTCCAAATACTTTCTCTTTTTAACAGAACAAATAACGCTCATTTTAGTTTAATATTCACACAAAAAAGGTAAAAATCGCACGCTATTTTCCTTAAAAATAGTTTAGTTGCTAATTCGGTGCTATCTTTATTCCCTTTGAAAACAACGGTTTATATTGATAATTACCACTTCTTACATGCGTTTGTTAATTCGCTCCTGTGTATAAAAACATAATTATTGATTATTTTGTTTCAACTTATGCAAAAAATATGAATTTTGCAGGAGACCGATTTGCACGCAGGTGTAGAATAATATATATGTATAACGAATGCTGATGTCCGATTATTTTATATAAGGGCAAACAACATGCTGGTTAAGTACTTGAAACTTCTTAAAAACTTATGCCGAATGTATTCAAATTTAATTATTAGCTATATCTTTGCTGCTGACAAGAGTTATGCAAGATGGCACAAGAAGGTATTACACAAATTGATGTAAAACAGGTACTGCAACAGAAAGCGCCCTCAGTGGCGGGAAAGATACCGGGTTTTATTGTCAATTATCTGATCCGTACCATTCATCAGGATGAACTGAATGATATTTTAACCCGTTATCATGATAAGGATGGGGTTGATTTTATGCAGGAGCTGATCGGTTATTTTGACCTGACCCTGGATTTGGAAAACGAGGAGAACATTCCGGCGGAAGGCCGCTATATCTTTGCTTCCAATCATCCGTTGGGAGGTCTGGACGGTATCTGTCTCTCGGCAGTGATCGGTCAGCATTATGACGGCAAAATACGTTACCTTGTGAACGACCTGCTTCTCTATTTGTCAAATCTGAGATCTATCTTTGTACCTATCAATAAACATGGTTCGCAGGGCAAGAACAATGCCCGGCTGATTGACGAGGCATATGCTTCCGACAATCAGATCGTGACATTCCCCGCCGGACTTTGTTCGCGTAAGATGAATGGAAAAATACAGGACACTGAATGGAAGAAGTCCTTTATCCAGAAAGCTGTCGAATATAAACGGGATATTGTTCCGGTGTATTTCGAGGGAAGAAACTCCAATTTCTTCTACCGGCTGGCGAATCTGCGTAAGAAATTAGGTATAAAGATGAACTATGAAATGATTTATCTGCCGGACGAGATGTTCCGGTCAAAACATAAAAAGTTCCGTATCCATTTCGGCAAGCCTGTTCCGTGGCAGACTTTCGACAATAGCAAGAAGCCGGCTGAGTGGGCCGAATGGGTGAAAGAACTAGCTTATAATCTCAAGAAAACATAGACTCTATTTATATGCAAGACATTATTAAGCCGATTGACCGTGCCCTTTTGAAGTCGGAGTTGACAAAAGAAAAGAAACTCCGCAGCACGAACAAGTCAAACAATGAGATATACATTATTACAGCCCATGATGCTCCTAATGTGATGCAGGAGATCGGACGTTTGCGGGAGATTGCCTTTCGTTACTACGGCGGGGGAACAGGCTGTCCGGTAGATATTGACGAGTTCGATACGATGGAGGATGCTTATCGGCAATTGATCGTCTGGAGTCCGGAAGATGAACAGATTTTGGGCGGTTACCGCTTTCTGTGCGGTTCGGATGTCAAGTTCGATGAGAACGGGAAGCCGATGCTGGCTACATCTCACCTGTTTAATTTCTCCGAGAAGTTTAATAAAGAATTTCTTCCTTATACGGTCGAGCTGGGACGTTCTTTCGTAACACTGGAATATCAGTCTACACGTGCAGGTGCCAAAGGATTGTTTGTACTGGATAACCTATGGGACGGACTGGGGGCTTTGTCGGTGGTCGATCCGAGCCTGCAGTATTACTTCGGGAAAGTGACGATGTATAATACTTATAATACGGAAGCACGCAACATGATCCTTTATTTTCTGGGAATGCATTTTCCGGATACGGACAAGCTGGTCACTCCGATGTACCCGCTGGAAACAGATACGGATATCGAGAAGATGAAAGAGTTGTTCCGTTATGATAACTTCAAGGACAATTATAAGGTATTGAACCAGGAGGTTCGCAAATTCGGTATCAATGTTCCACCGTTGGTTAATGCTTACATGAGCCTTTCACCGAAGATGCGCGTATTTGGAACGGCCATAAACCATGAGTTCGGTGATGTGGAAGAGACAGGTATCCTGATTGCCATCAATGAAATTTTGGAAGATAAGAAAAAACGCCACATTGAAACGTATCTGAAAGAGGAAGCCCAAACGGCTGACCTGATACGGAAAACGGAATAATGTGCCAATTTAGAAATAATTGAACTGTCCAATAAAATAGGAGGGTTTGATTATTGCAGGTTTATTTGCCGTCTGCTTTAGCTGACGGATTATTAAATGCCTATTTCTTTGACTTTAGTCCCATTTTAAACAATCTCTTTATGTTAAGAGAAATGTGGCTAAAGCCAAAAAGGAAAAACAACTTGTAAACCGTCAGCTAAAGCAGACGGCAAATAAACCTGTAATAGCGAAATCTCTTTAACTATGGGATAGTTCAAAACTGACAAGAGTTGAATTATTCCTCCCTCTCTTGTTCTTTTTGTTTCCTCCATTCTTCAGCAACCTCCACCAGCGATTCATACCATTCGGCACCGAACTTGCGGGTGAGCGGTTCTTTCAGAAACTTATATAAAGGGAGTTTTTCCTTTTGTCCTAATATCTCTGCTGCTTTACATATTTTCCAACGGTCGTAGTTTACGGCGCGGAAGTCCTTGTATTGGGTGACGCGCACCGGATACAGGTGGCAGGATACTGGCTTGTAGAAAGACAGTTTGCCTTCGCGATATGCTTTCTCGATGGCACATTTGCAGGTCCCGTCAGTATCGTAGCAGGTAAATACACAGTCCTTTCCGTTGACGATGGAAGTGACGATGTCGCCTTCGCAGTCGATATAGGCAACGCCTTGCTTCTTAATGATGGCCTGTGCTTCGGGAGAAAGGTCGTCCCAGATGACCGGAAGTGCCTTTTCCAGTTCGGCTATCTCGCTTTTATCCAGCGGAGCACCGGAGTCGCCTTCTACGCAACAGATACCTTTACATTGGGCAAGGTCGCAAATGAAATTGGCTTCAATCAGGTCTAAGCTGACCAGCGTGTCGTCTATTTGAATCATTTCGGTTTAGTTGACAGTTGACAATTTAGTTGACAGTTGATAGTTGACAAGTGACAGATAAGAAATGACAGTTAACAATTATCCCCTCCTCTTTGTGGAGTAATAACTGTCAACTGTCACTTGTCAACTGTCAACTAATAAAAGTTGTTATTTAATCAAAGATTTGCCAGTCATTTCTTTCGGCTGCTTCAATCCCATGATGTGAAGGATAGAAGGAGCAACGTCTGCCAGGATACCGTCTTCTACTTTGGCTTCTTTGTTTTCTGTTACGTAAACGAAAGGAACAGGGTTCAGCGAGTGAGCCGTGTTCGGTGTACCGTCTTCGTTCAGAGCGTGGTCGGCATTACCGTGGTCGGCGATGATGATCACTTCGTAGTCGTTAGCCTTGGCTGCTTCAACGGTGTCGTTCAGACAAGCGTCGATGGTTACGACTGCTTTCTCGATGGCTGAATAGATACCGGTGTGGCCTACCATGTCGCCGTTTGCATAGTTACAAACGATGTAGTCGTATTTCTTTGTATTGATAGCTTCTACCAGTTTGTCTTTCACTTCGAATGCACTCATTTCCGGTTTCAGGTCGTAAGTCGCTACTTTCGGAGACGGAACCAGGATACGGTCTTCACCATCGAACGGAGTTTCGCGTCCGCCGTTGAAGAAGAAGGTAACGTGAGCATATTTCTCTGTTTCGGCAATGTGCAACTGTGTTTTGCCAACGGATGCCAGAAATTCGCCAAGTGTATTTTCTACGTTGTCTTTGTCGAACAGGATATGGACACCCTTGAAGCTCGCATCGTACGGAGTCATACAGAAATATTGCAGGTTAGGAATAGTCTTCATTCCTGCTTCCGGCATATCCTGCTGAGTCAGAACGACAGTCAGTTCTTTGGCACGGTCGTTACGGTAGTTGAAGAAGATAACGACGTCGCCTTCTTCGATAGTAGCTACCGGCTTACCGTTTTCTACGTGTACGATCGGTTTGATGAATTCGTCCGTTACGCCTTCTGCGTATGATTCTTCCATGGCTTTTACCATGTCTTCGGCAGGTTTACCAGTTCCGTTCACGATCAGGTCGTACGCTTCTTTCACACGTTCCCAACGTTTGTCACGGTCCATTGCATAGTAACGGCCGATGATGGAAGCGATCTTACCGCCTGTTGTTTTCAGATGGTTTTCCAGTTGTTCGATGAAACCTTTACCGCTTTTCGGGTCAGTGTCACGACCGTCCATGAAGCAATGAACGTATGCTTTGTCCACTCCGTATTCTTTCGCGATATCAGCCAGTTTGAACAGGTGTTCCAGTGAGCTGTGTACACCACCGTCGGAAACCAGTCCCATGAAATGGATCTGTTTGCCGTTTTCTTTGGCGTAGCTGTAAGCACGTTTGATTTCCGGATTGTCGAGGATTGTATTCTGACGACAGGCGATATTGATCTTCACCAGGTCCTGGTAAACGATACGGCCTGCACCGATGTTCAGGTGACCTACTTCCGAGTTTCCCATCTGTCCGTCGGGTAAACCTACGTTTTCGCCGGAAGCCTGCAACTGAGAGTTAGGGTATGTTTTCAACAGATAATCCCAGTACGGAGTGGGAGTGTTGTAGATTACATCATCTTTACCACGGTCGCCGATTCCCCAGCCATCGCAGATCAATAAAAGTGCTTTCTTGCTCATGATTGCCTTATTTATATAGTTTATACTTATTAAATATCTAATACCGGGCGCAAAGATAAGCATTTCTACCGTAATATTATTTCCCTTTAAAGTATTACTTTTGTGGTAAATATGGAAAAGAAGATATACTACAACGATCTGGGAACCATCCTTCTCCGTACTACCCCGCGAGCAACCCGTTATACGCTGAAAATATCAAAGGGAATGATCACCGCCACCATGCCGGAAGGCGGCGATGAAGGACGGATGCTGTCTTTTATCGAAGAGAACAGGCAGAAGCTTCTCACGGCTTTGAAAAAGCATCCGGCACGCCCGTTGCTGGACGAGGCGACGCAGTTGCAGGCAACTACTTTCCGCGTAGAAATATTCCGTACAGACCGTAATAACTATTATATGACCTTGAGGGATGGGATACTTCGGATTGCTTGTCCGGCGGCAACCCGTTTCGAGTCCGATAAAGTTCAGGAGATTTTGAAGGATTTGTTGGAGAAAGCGCTTCGCCACGAGGCTAAACGATTACTTCCCGACCGCTTGATGGTACTCGCTGCCCGATATAAATTTACTTGTGCGGGTGTACGGATCATGAACAGTAAGACCCGGTGGGGAAGTTGTAGCACGCGCAAAACAATCAATCTCTCCTTATCCCTGATGTTGCTCCCCTGGCATCTGATCGATTATGTCCTCCTTCACGAACTCTGCCATACGGTAGAGATGAACCATAGCGACCGCTTCTGGAAACTACTGGACGGCATAACCGACAATAAGGCGCTCGCCTTACGGAAGGAGTTGAAAGAATACCACATGCTGTGATCTGTCGTATCAGTCTACTATGTGACTAATCCTTTGTACCGAACTATATGTTTTGCCACAGTGATGGCAGAGCCTTGCCATGCAAGTGGCAATCTTCTGCCATCACTGTGGCAGAGTTGTGTCATCACTGTGGCAATACTCTGTCATCGTCATGGCAAGACTGTCATAACGGTGACAAAGCTTTGTCGGTTTACTGCGCCAGGGAGAAGCGGAGGGCAACACCGTAGTTGGAGTTGCTTGTCGGATAAGCAGCGTTGGAGATCAGCGGCTCATTGATCTGCAGATCGTAGAATGCACGAAGTGTCAACGCACGGCTCAGTCCGTAATCGGCAGAGAACTGGATTGTTTTGGCAACGTTACCGCTGGTGGCCTGTGTGAAGCTGTCTTCGATCTTACGGATCAATGACTGCATCTTGTTGTACGAGAAGTCCAGGCGCACGGTCAGGTCATTGCTAAAGTCACGTGTCTTCTTCATCTTCAGAATCTTGTTGAACTCGGCAAACTTGTAACCCAATCCGATCGTGTACTTATTGGACAATGCCTCTACGATCTGATAAGACGATATGTTCAGGTTCAGATTGCGTGTAGTCGTATAGTCCGCACGGATCGTTATATTGTTCAACATCGTTGCATCCACTCCCAGCAGCGGGCTGAAACTTTCGGTCAGGCTGACAGAAGAGATGGAATAGGGTGAAGAAGGGATCGGCTTTTCGGAAGCATTCTGTATGAATCCGAGATTGTCGCCCAAACCGGCATCGACCCAGGTAGAATAGGTTTCGTAAGCACCTACGTTATATGTACAACGATATTGATGGCTCAGCATAACCGTCTTGAAGTATTTCTTGATGGCAGGAATACGGATCAGACCGTCGTATGTGATACGCCAGTTCGGCAACATGCTGCGCAGAGCCGGGAACGGTGAATGCGAAATCTTGTTCGGGTCTTTCCCTGTATAAGCAGCCAGGAAAGCCGGGATCAATACGTCGCCGGAGTTGCGGCTGACGCCCTGTTCGTTGTTGCTTCCCGGATTGTAAGGTTGTCCTCCGTATCCGTTCTGCCCCAGGAATCCTCCGGACGGATAGTTTGTTCCGGCATACCGGTTTTCCAGTCGTTGGGCTATGATCTCACGGTTCTCGATGAACTTGTCGAACGATTTGGAAGAATAGTTGTTTTCAGCATTACCGATACCCTTGAAGAAACTGCCCAATGCGATAGTCGTCATCGTGAAGTTACCTCCGGTCAGTTCCGGCATGCCGGAATACATATATTGTATATCGGTGCTGCGGGTGTCGACACGGTTGGCATTCAGGTCGATCTTCAGTCCGGTGATCGGTTCCAGGTTCGCCCGTATGTTCAGGTTCTTGGCACTGGTCATGACTGCCGGATTGATGTTATTGGTGTTTTCGATCAGCCAGCCACGGTCTTTGGCATCGTAAAGGAAGTCGCGGTTGACGGCTCCGAAGGCAAAACCAAGACCCGGAGTCAGACCGAACGGTGAACGTCCCTGTCCGAAGATATCGCCGATCATCGGGGAGAAGCCCGGCACCGACATACCGGCAGTAGTCGCATACTGGATGTTGACGCGGCGCACCATCATCAGGAAGCGGCTGGCATGTTCGGCAGCTTTGTAGAGGAAGTCCTCCGTCGCTTTCGGACCCGGCTTGATCGTCAGTTTCAGATGTGCCGTATCCTGGTTCAGGATCATCACCTGTGCATAGTTGATCGGCTTGTATTTGATGGCATAGACCTTGCCGTCGGCTCCGCGGGCAGTGATGCGTACCTTCTTGGTAAACATACCGTGCTGGACGACTGTTCCGCTATCCATATTCAACTGGATATCTTTCTCCAGCTTGATCTCTTTCTTTTCTTTCTTCTTGGCAGCAGTACGGGTGGCGGAGAACTTCTGATTCACTTTCTTCAGGAATTTGTTCTTGTTGTAAAGTGACTGGAAGTTGAGGCTTCCCTGCCAGTCTATCTGGCGTTGGTTGGTAATCGTGTTACCGAGTTCATATTCCGTATCGGTGACGGCTCCACGATCCCAGTTGTACTGTGCGTTGTAAGTGATGGAACTGTTTACCCAATCCATCACCGGGATATATTGCAAAGGCATATTCCAGGTAACATTGAATGTCTGGTCATATTTCAGCGGCGTACCCAGGTCGGCAATGCTCTGCTTTACGGAATCCTTCCAAACCTGATATCGGTCGGGAGCCAGTTCCTTGTTGACCTGTACATACGGCTCCTCGATCCGGGCGTTCGTTCCGGAGGTGAAGGTCATGTTCAGGTTATTCGTGAAGTCCCAGCGCAAGCTGAAAGCGCGGTCCCAGTAGAACTCGGAGCTGAAAGTTACTTCCGGTTTGTATCCGGTGTTCTCCAGGTCGCGCAGCTGCATCTCGTTATAATTGCGCATCATGGCAGTCTGGAAACTAATATTCGACGGCAGATAGTTCAAGCTGAACTGCTTGATATAACGGGTGTATCCGTTGTTCTTCTTTATCTTTTGGAACGGACGGAACGGCTTCGCATACGGTGTATAGTTGTAAGCGAAGTTACCACGGTAATCCTTTGTCGTTTCATACTCCGTTTCCGAATTTTGTCTTTTCGTCTGGCTGAAAGAATAGCCTACCGAGAAGTTTGCCGGGTCGTAAGGCATCGGAGTTTTGCTACGGATGTCTGCCCTTACGTTGTTGAACGAGATGCTCTTGACAACGGTCTGGTCGATAGCGAAACTCTTGATGGAGTCTTTTTCGGCCTTTGTATCGACAGCATCCAGGGCATCGTTCAGTTTGATATCCTGGTCGAGCGGATTGTATTTGGCTTTCGTCTGATCTTTCGAGTATGCATAGTACATCGGTATGCTGACCTTCGCCTTTTCCGGGAAGAACTTACCCCATTCGATGTTGGCTGCCACGTTATACTGTGTAAAGTCGTCGATGCGGCGTTCGGCGAGTGACTGGTCGAGGGCACCGAAGCCGGCTGTTTCGATACGACCGCCGACATTCACGGTTGCCAGGTCGGATACGGCTACGTTGAGGTTGGCATTGGCAGCCCAGCCGCCTTCTTCGTTAAACTCACTCAGACGTAATTCGTTCACCCAGATTTCACCACTTCTGACATCGTTGGAACCGTAGTTGCGGACACCGATCATGATCGTTTTTACCTCCGACAAGCTCGGGTTACCGATGATACTGACTTTATAGCCTTCACCGGTTTCTGAATACACCGTATTGAACGTAATTCCCTGCTCGCCTGCCCGTTTCTTTTTGTTACGGTTCAGTTTGAGATTGGTCAATAGTTCAAGAGGGAAGTCCAATGTGTTATAAGTAGGATTCCATACATCTTCAGCTGTATACGCAGCTTGGTTCGGTTGGGTTACTTTCTGCGGAACCTCATATTCGTAATAGTTATTCTTATAATCAGAACCCAAACGAATGAATACAGACAGATCACCATCCGCCAGCGGTGTGTATTTATCGGCGCTGTCAGGCAAAGCTTCAGCATGGGCAAACAACTGCAACCGTTTGTACTGGCGCAGGTCGTAAGAGGTCGTTTTATAAACGGCACGTGCATCCCGAGGGGCCAATTCCGTTACCTTCAAAGAGAGCGCCTGCTCATTTTCCCGACGCAGCTGAGGCTGGCTCGGGTCTGTCTGACGGCTGACTCCCGGAGGGGTTACATAAGGAATCGGTGTACGACGGCTGTTTTCCTCTATATTCACAGAAGAGACTTCGAGCGAACCGTTGACTCTTGGCGGCACTTTCGGATCGGATAGATCCTGTTCGTAAGAACGCCATTCACCGCGTACGAGTTCAAACGTTCCGAAACGCAGGATGGTCGGTTTGCTGAAATTAGTCATATACATACGCATGAAGCGGATGCTCTTGAAATCACTGATGGCTCCGACGGAGCGATTATATTTCTTTACTGGAATCTTGAAAAGATACCAGGTTGCCGGATCTTTCTTCTGTCCTCCGTCGTTATCCCCGTTGGGTATTTTAGGGTAAGTTATTTTCTTATCCACGATGAAGTTCTTTCCTACTTCCAGATCATCCGGATGAATAGATACTTTGTATTCAAAATACTTCTCGTTCTTGTTCATCGTGTTGTCCTGGTTCAGGTCTTCCACATCCGGATTCTTGGAAGCGGAGGTGTCGTAGCGTTCACCGGTAGTTCCATTCTCTGCAGAGTTGCCTTCGGTTCCGTTGTAACGCTTGTAACGTTCCAGAATACTGACACTGTTATCATCTAACTCACGACCACGGAAATAGCGGTATTTATCTGTCCCCGGGTTCATTAACGGAGAATAGGGGTCTTTTTCCATTTCTCCAATGACTTCAGGTGTCAGCTTGCCTCTGAGCTTATCCATAAACTCCCGGTAAGCAGGATAGTCCCGTTCTTCCTCAGCCGACAAGCCGTTGAGTCCGACATCCTGCCGGGCACGTGCACCGGCGGTATTATCGAATGCATAGACTGTACTTTGCTGCTTCGGAACAAGTCCCCAGACCGTAGAGTCGATCCGGCTTCTGTCCCCGTCGATAGGCAAACCGTTTTCATAGAACTTCTTACCATCTTTCAACACATCTTCCGATATTTCACCCAGGTTGAAATACAAGTCACCGCCTTTGATTATTTCACCTTCCCGTTCTTCGTAGATATAAGGGTCGAGCATCCAAAATTCAATGTATTCTATGTTGGCAGTCTCGAAATCGCTTTGATCGATCTTCCGCATGATACCACCCCAACGTTGTTCCGGGTTCTGCAATGTACCGTCTGAATTGACCAGATCGGCATCGAGGTTATACGGACCACGTTCGTTCGGATAATAAGCGAGGTTAAGAGCCTGTATCGTACTCGTTTCATTGTAACCCTGGTCTCTGTCGGGGAACAATTCATCTACATATACGGCACGGACGTAATGGTTGGATAGTTGCTCTTTATCATTACGGATATGCTGAGGTGCCTGACTGGAGTTCCTGCGTGTGAATAATCCGTCGACATAATACCACGCCAGCAAAGCACGGTTTTTACCATAAGTGATATCGTTTGTCCGGTCGGCTTCCGGGAAGAGAGCTTCGGGACTGTTGTCCCAGGGCACACTGGCGAGCTTCCACGGATACGGGTTCAACAGGTCGAAACCGCTCTGCGTAGACTCGAAATCGTCCAGATAAGAATAACCTCCGGTATATTTGTTTTCATAATGTCCGGCTATCAGGTGGGCAAATTCACCGGTGAATGCGATTTGGCTGGGCTTGGTCAGATTCAGCAGCGGCAGTTTGTCGAATGCGTTTGTCAGCCACTGGCTTTCTGTCTTGTAGGCAATATTGAATCCCCACAGTGTATTGTTGATGGACTCGTCGCCGAACGTCGTCTTTGTCGTCAGCGGCATTTCCGACATATGCATAATGGTGGCCCCCAACGAGAAGTCGGGATTGAACTGGTAGTTGAGGTCGAGCCCCATCATCGTCTTTCGCTGCATATTATAAGCCGTCTGGTTTTCCAGCGAAACGCTTACAGGGGTTCCGGCGGCAATGATACTTTCGTTCAGGATCGTTACAGTTCCCGAAGTATAATTGACCGTATAATCCACATTTTCCGTCAGAGTGGCACCAGCAGCCGTAACGCGAACCGAACCACGTGCCACATTGCTGGCTCCCAATTGTATCTCAGAGGCGGAAGAAGCCTTATATTCACCACGCATGATGAATTTATTCTTTTCAGCGATCTGGCGGGCGGCAGTCTGCGTTGTATCGTACAGTTCCTGGAATACGTACTTGTCTGCGACAGCCGGACTGACATATTTCACCAGCTTTTCTTTCAGGCTGGAACCGAAAGGCTCGATAGAGGGGAAGATAACCCTACCGGTAGCCGGTTGTACGGTGTATCCTTCCACAAAGTCGAAATAGCCGTCCGGATGCTTTTCGTTCTGTTTATTCAGGCGGTCTGCTCCCATCAGACGTATCCAGACCTGTTTGTTGTTTGCACTTTCCGGCAGATAGTTGATGTAAGTACCGGTCGTATCGCTTTGATAAAGAACGTCGAGGCGGAATTTGTCCTTTTGAACGGAATAAGCTCCCAGCGAATAGATGTTTTTCATCATCAAGTCCCAGTATTTCATGGGAGGAGACATGTTGACACCCTTCAGCAACTTCACGTAAAGACAGTTGCTGGGATTGGTCGGGTCGCTGTCAGAGAACTCGCCGACTCTTCCCGTACGTTTGGTTCCGGTATTGTCCGTGTATTCATATTCGTAGGCAACAGCCAGTACCTGGCTTTCCTGTAGGCTCATATTCAAAGACAGATATCCCAGTTGTTTGTCGTAGGTATATTCGGAGTTCGGGTCCAGCAAACGGGCACTTTCCACTTCTTCGTATTCGGAACCTCCGGTGAAAGCCTTCAATACGTTGTCCACCTGGCTGATCTGACGGGCACCGGCAAACTCTGTGATCATCCGGTTGTATAAAGAGTTGGCACCATTGGCAGGTAGTTCGCTGTTAGGTATTGTTGCCGGAAATTCATTGTTGTTATAGATATATTCCCTTTTATTTTCACCTATATCCGTGAACGCAACGATATTACGTGCCTGGTCATAGTTACCTCTGTTGTTGGTAACCCATACTTCCAGACGTGTGATGTTCACCTTGGATGAAATCTGCGGCAGATTGGCAACGGAAGCGTCGTAGTTGTTACGGAAATAGTGCGCCAGGAAGAAGTGGCGGTTCTCATCATATTCGTCGATCTTCAATTCGAAGTCTTTTGTCTGTACGCCCCCTTTGGAATTTACCGTCTTGGATTCGGAGTTCTGTTGTGCAAACAACGCGTTAACCCTCAGTTTACCGAACTGAAGGTCTGCTTTCATACCGAACAGTGCCGCTCCGCCGTTGATCAGTGAATTGCTGGTCGTCATCGATACGTTACCGGCTTCCAGTGACTTGATGATTTCATCCTCTTCACCCGTATAAGCCAGTTTCAGCTTCTTGGAGTCGAAGTCGAAAGAAGTCTCCGTATTGTAATTCATATCGAAGTTTACTTTCGAACCGACGGAAGCCTGCACATTCAACTGCACGCTTTCGTCGAAGTTGAAGATGGTGTTGCTTCGGGCACGTTCAGGCAGTGAAGGGTCTTTGGTACTGTTACGCTTTAGCCCTAGCGTAACTTCAGCCGATCCCTGTGTCCGTACGCGTACGCCGCCGGGACCGAATATCCGTTCTGCCGCACCGATACCGAACTGCATATCCGCCAGGTTGAATTTCTTGTCCGCTTCTTTCTGGAACTCTTCTTCGTTTTTCTGCCGATAGTAAGAACGGAGCGACTGCAGCATGCTGTATTCCTGATACTCTTCCGGGCTCAGGTTGATCGGCGTAGTCAGGTCCTTTTCACCCAAGCGGGTACGGACTACATATCGTCCGGTATTGATGTCATATTCGACAGCAGTCTTAACGTTCTCCGGATCACGTAAATCCATCGGTGACCGTTTGGACAGGTCCTCAAAGTTTTCCGGTACGGTTTTGGATACCGGATAGCGGGTTGCCGGGACTGTATCTTTCCCATCGGGCATATCCTGCCCTTCGAGTAACTGAATATCCGGCAACTCAGCCGTATAAGTCAGGTAATCGGCATTCAGAGAGAACATACTTGCCCCGAATAGCAGTATAACACATCCAATAATATATGTAAATGTTTTCCTTGTCTTCATTCTTACTAATTGTCAACTGTCAACTGTCAATTGTCAACTATCAAAGCATTCTGAGTGCACTTTTTATCACTTGTTCTACAGCCAGCATCGGCGAGCTTTTCAGTATTGAACTGACTACCTTTTGCGAAGCAGCCTTCTGGAATCCCAACATCACAAGAGCGGCAACCGCTTCTTCGGCAACCGCACCGTTTCCACCCGCGACAGGAGCTCCTGCACCTGCAATCGTATCTCCAGCCTTCACCTTGTTTTTCAAGTCGACGAGAATGCGTTGTGCCGTTTTCTGCCCGATTCCTTTTACCGAGGTCAATGCTGTTTCATTCTTGTTGGCAATTACCTGGATCAATTCGGCGGGAGGAAGAGAAGACAAGATCATACGTGCCGTATTAGGACCGACACCGGATACCGATGTCAGCAATAAAAACAACTCGCGTTCAGCCTTTTGGGCGAAACCAAACAAAAGATGGGCATCTTCACGTATCACTTCATATACGTAAATTTTCCCGGTAGGTTTCCCGCTGAAAGCGCTGTATGTAGTCAGAGATATGTTAAGTCCGTAGCCAATCCCTGCACATTCGATGATCATCTGTGTGGGAGTAAGCTCTACGATATCCCCCTTAATATATTCTATCATTTTGCGTCTCTTCTAGTTATTCGTATCTATTATAACGTAAATATACTTAAAAGCGTATATCCGAAGGGAAATAAATTTCGACTTTATGCGGGAGTTCTGACCGCCTTTTGCCGGGACGAGAATCGTTTCTCCGGCAGGAAACTGTAGTTTCTTTGGCAGAAAAACATAGTTTCTTCAGCAGGAAAACATAGTTTACCCGGCAGAAAACAAAAGTTCCGTCGGCTAAAACTACTCCCTGCCCGGGAACTCCGCCGTGAAAGTCTCGAAGCATCCGCGGTCTTGCAGTGTGACGAAGCAACGGCGGTTGTCAGGACCTCCGAATGTGATGTTCGACGGTTTTTTTCCTTTCAGTTGTATTTCGCGGATCAGCTCCCCTTTCGGATTTATAAAGGCTACCGTTCCTTTTTCGTAACGGCAGAGATACAGGTTGCCTTTTACGTCGCAACGGATTCCATCCATACCGAAACCCTCGAACGTATGGAAAAGTGTCTTGTTACTGAGCGTTCCGTCCGGCTTGATGTCATACACCCATACTTTGAGCTGTGCAGACTCGTTCACATAAAGTTTTTGACCATCGGGACTGACATCGATGCCGTTGGTCGTTCCCATATTACTTTCCAACAAGGTGACTTTGCCGTCGGGAGTGATCAGCCAGAGCTGTCCTTTCTTGTTCGGCCAGTCCGGATCGCTGGCATACAGGTTACCGTTGGGAGCCAGGGCGATGTCGTTGGGCTGGTTCATCTTCGGTTCGTGGGCATAAACGCTAATCTTCTTGGTTTTCATGTCGACCTTCAGGATGTTGTGGCCGGTATAATCAGCCACCAGCATGTCACCGGCTTTGTTGAACCGGATGCCGTTGCCCGTAGAGCCTTCGGGAAGTGTCACGAAGCATTCGTGCGATCCGTCCGGACGTACAATGCCTATGGTGCCCTCTTTTCCGTAGTTGACGGCATACAGGTTGCCGGCTTTGTCGGTGGCAGGACCTTCTATCCCGTTGGTGAAAGTACCTTCCGGCAACAAGTCGGTCGTTTCCCGCGCGGCGGGAGTCTGTGCCTGTGCCGTTATTCCGATAAACAGGCAACTCATGATTGTAAGAAGCATCGTACGTGTTTTCATATCTGCTATTTGTTTTATTGTTTCCAAAACCCCGGAACAAGTAATGTCAATACGGTGAATATTTCCAAACGTCCTGTCATCATCAGGAAAGAAAGGAACCATTTGGATACGACCGGAACTTCCGAGAAGTTATCGACCGGTCCCAACTTACCCAATGCCGGCCCCACGTTACTGATAGCGGAAACGGCCGCCCCGACCGATTCCTCGAATCCCAGCCCGTCGAGCATCAGCACGATGCAGCTGATCACGATCAGTGACATGTAGGCAAAAGCGAAAGCCAGTACGCGGTGAACAATATCTCCGGATACGATATGCGAATCCATCCGCACGGGAATGATCGCATGCGGGTGAGTCTGTTTCTTAAATTCATTGAACAGGTTTTTGGAAAGGATCACAAAGCGTCCCATCTTCAACCCTCCGCAGGTCGAGCCGGCACAACCGCAGATGAACATCAGTATCAAGGCGATCATCCAAAAGAACGGTCCCCAGGGGATATAGTTCTCAGTGGCAAATCCGCAGGTCGAAACCAGCGTCACCACCTGGAATGCCGCCTGCCGGAATGCTGTGGGGAAGTCGGAAAAGAATCCCTGGTACATAATCCAGCCGGTCGTTACTCCCGTCATGATCAGGACAAACCAAAAGAACCAGCGGAACTCTTCATCGAACAGCAGCTTCTTCACATTTCCGTTCAGACAGAAATAAATCAGGGTGATATTGGTTGCCCCGATAAACATGAATATGGTTATAATATATTCTATATACGCTGAGTTCCAGTAAGCTATACTGGCATTTTTGGTGGAATAACCTCCGGTAGATATGGCTGTCAGTGCATGGTTCACAGCGTCGTATAAATTCATCGGCCCTGCCCATAATAAGCCAACCAACAGTATCGTCAGGAACATATAAACACCCCAAAGGCGCTTGGCCACCTGTGTCACACGCGGGCGGAACCGTTCATGCGTGATACCCGGAGTCTCGGCGTTGAACATCTGTGTCGCGCCGCCTCCCAGGATAGGCATCAAGGCGACGGTAAACACGATCATGCCGATACCTCCCTGCCATTGAGTCAGGCTGCGCCAGAACAGGATACCTTTCGGCAATGCTTCGATATCGGTAAGTATGGTCGATCCGGTGGTTGTAAAGCCGGACATCGTTTCGAAAAAGGCATCCGTCACATTGTCGATATAACCGCCCAGATAGAAAGGCAGCATTCCCAGTAACGAGAGCAATATCCAGGTGAAAGTAACCGTCAGCATCCCTTCCCTGCGGCCTGCCGTGTATTCGTTGGCACGGAAGCCGATAGCGTAAAGCGATACGCCGACCCCGAACAAGATTCCGCTGGACAGGAGTAACGGATAGAAATCGCCCCCTTTATACAGGAAAGCAACCACTACCGCCATCAGCATAAACAGCGTTTCGAGGATGCACATCATCCCCAGCATCTTTATTATGAAACGTATATTCAGTAACATACTAATTAAAATAATCCTCCAGTTTACGCATGGCTGTTTCCAGGCAGAATACAACCACGTGGTCGTATGCCTGAATCTGAGTGTCTCCTTTGATCATCATCGGTTCTCCGTCCCGTATCAATCCTCCCAGCGTCAGATCCTTCGGAAGATGTAAATCTTTCACCTGTTTGCGGGTAATCTTTGAATCGGGGCGGGCTACCAACTCCGCCACATCGGCGTTGGCGAAAGTCAGGAACTTCACGTTCGACACATCGGCATCCAGCAGGAACTGATAGATATGGCTGGCAGCGATCAGCTTCTTGTTGATCACCGAACCGATATCCATATTCTCCGCCAGCGGAATATAGTCGATGTTCTCGATCTTGGCAACCGTCTTGAATACGCCGAAACGTTTGGCAGCCAGACAAGCCAGGATATTCGTACTCGAATTGTCCGTCAGGGCGACGAATGCCTGCGCATCCTTGATACCCTCCTGCATCAGCAGCTCCGTATCACGTCCGTCGCCGTTAATGATCAGGACGTTGCTCGGAACAACCTCGGCTATGCGGTGACTTTTCTCTTTGTTTGTCTCCAGTATCTTTACACGGATATTATTCGGCAGATACTGGCTGGTACGGATGGCAATGCGGCTGCCTCCCATGATAAAGACCTTTTTCACTTCGGGGTCCTTTTTACCGGCATGCATCTGCACGTCCTTGATATGTTCTTTGGTAGTCGTGAAAAAAACGATATCGCCGGGCAGGATAAAATCGGTACCGCGTGGGATAATCGTTTCATATTGCCGTTTGATGGCAACGATATGGTATAGTTTCTGTTCGTTCAGCAGTTCGACCAGCTGTTTGTTTACCAGCCGGGAGTTCTCGCGGACCTTTACGCCCAGCAGGATCAGGGCACCTCCGAACAGTTCCCAATATTGACGGGTCCATGGTCGGCGTATTGCGCTGACAATCTCTCTGGCAGCCAGCATCTCCGGGTAGATCATCGAGTGGATACCCAGTTTTTCGAACAGTTCCTTGTTTTTGGGTAACAGATATTCGTAGTTATTGATACGTGCCAGAGTCTTGCGTGCACCGAGCTTGGAAGCCAGGATGCTGGCAGCGATATTCGTCGTTTCTTCGGGAGTAACGCTGACGAACAGGTCTGTCTTTTTTATACCGGCTTCTTCCAGGTCGCGGATCGAAGTCGGATTTCCAACCATCGGAAGTATCTCCATGTTGGAATTGGTGATATTCAATCGTTCCTCACTCGGGTCCATCAGGATGATATCCTGCTTTTCCTGAGATAACATCTTCGCGAGATGCGTACCCACTTCGCCTGCCCCGGCAATAATAATCTTCATTTTGTTAATTGTTACTCATTCCGTTTGCCGTGTCGCCCGGCAAAACGGCATTAATATTTAATCGTTCATCATCTTTCGTATCTCCCCGGCTATACTTCCGGCATCCAGGCCGCATAATTTATAAAGTTCGGGGATAGATCCGTGTTCAATGAATGTGTCGGATATACCGATGCGCTTCACCCGCGGAGTATATCCGTTGTCTGCCATAAATTCAAGAACGGCTGTTCCCAGTCCGCCCTTTACTACACCGTTCTCCACGGTGATGACACGCTTAAACTTCTTTCCGACCTCATGTAATAATTCTTCATCGATCGGTTTCAGATAAATCATGTCGTAATGGGCAACCGACAGTCCTTCGCCTGCCACTTCCTCTATTGCCTTTATCACTTCGTTTCCGATCGGTCCGATAGATAAAACAGCCAGGTCATTTCCTTCGTTCAGTTTTTTACCTTTTCCTATGGGGAGCACCTGCATTTCGTTGCGCCAGTCTTTTTTCTCTCCTTTTCCGCGTGGATAGCGGATCACGAAAGTACCTGCAGCCTCTTTATAGCCGGTGTACATCAGATTCCGCAGATCCAGTTCGTTGAGCGGCGAAGAGATTGTCAGGTTAGGGATCGGACGCAGGTAAGCCAGGTCGAATACCCCGTGATGCGTAGCTCCGTCTTCACCGACCAGTCCGGCACGGTCCAGGCAGATTACCATATGTAACTTTTGTAACGCCACATCGTGTATCAGGTTATCGTACGCCCGTTGCATAAACGACGAATAGACATTGCAGAACGGGATCATCCCTTCCTTGGCAAGTCCGGCGGAGAACGTCACCGAATGTCCTTCGGCGATCCCTACGTCGAATGCCCGCTGCGGAAATGCCTTCATCATATAGATCATGGAACTTCCGGTAGGCATGGCGGGAGTAATACCCACGATCCGTTCATCCTTTTCTGCCAGTTCAACCAGGGTATGTCCGAAGACATCCTGATACAGTTGCGGCTCGTCCAGCTTGTGGACAATGATCCGCTCTCCCGTCTCTTTGTTGAACTTGCCCGGAGCATGCCATTCGGTGGCCGACTCCTCGGCAGGCTTGAATCCTTTGCCTTTCTTTGTTTTGATATGCAATAGTTTCGGACCTTGCAGGTCTTTTATATCATTCAGCACCTTGGTCATATAATTGATATCATGCCCGTCGATGGGGCCGAAATAACGGATGCTGAATCCTTCGAAAAGGTTATGTTGTTGTGTGAGCAGCGCTTTGAGGCTGTTGTTGAAGCGCAGGATGTTTCCCCGGCGGTCGTTGTTGATCAGCTTCATCTTCCGCAACCCCTTGTACACATCGTAACGCATTTTGTTGTAAGCCTGGCTGGTCGTGATGTCTACCAGGTACTGGCTCAATCCTCCCACGCAATTGTCGATAGCCATATCGTTGTCGTTGAGGATAATCAGCAGGTTGTTGGGGTTGGCAGAAGCATTGTTCAATCCCTCGAATGCCAGTCCGCCTGTCATGGCACCGTCGCCGATGACGGCAATGACGTGACGGTTGTGCTCTTCTTTGAGTTCCGAGGCAACCGACATACCCATCGCAGCCGATATGGAGTTGGAGGCATGTCCGGCAATGAAAGCGTCATACTCACTTTCTCCCGGGTTAGGAAAGCCACTGATGCCTTTGAATTTCCGAAGCGTATGGAAAGCTTCCCGGCGTCCGGTCAGTATCTTGTGCCCGTAAGCCTGATGGCCGACGTCCCAGACAATCCGGTCGTATGGGGTATTGAATACATAATGCAGAGCAACGGTCAGTTCGACTGTCCCCAGGCTGGCTCCCAGGTGTCCGGGATTTTCAGAAAGTATATCTATAATGTATTGACGCAACTCTGCACATACCTGGCCCAATTTTTCAGGAGGCAACTTGCGCAAATCCTCCGGATAATTTATGACGTTCAATATATGTTCATCCTTGCAATCTATCATGTCCGCTAATTTTTGTGGCAAATGTAAAGAATTAACGGCATATAAAATAGTTTTGGCTGGGCATTTCTTAGTTTTCTTATTTTCGGGGGAACGGAAGCCGGGGAAATAGCTTTCTGAAACGGATCAGATAAGCTGTGACATTGCTTCCGGCAATGATCAGCGTTACTGCCAGGATGATCATTATAATTCCGCAACCCAGCCGGGGGGTCAGCACTTCACCGAAGATGGTTACTCCGAAGAATACGGCAGTCAGAGGTTCCAGCGCTCCCAGGATGGCAGTCGGTGTAGAGCCGATATACTGGATCGCCTGCGTGGTGCACAGGAAGGATATGGCGGTGGGAAAGATTGCCAGGGCCAGTAAATTACCCCACAGGTACCAGTCCTCGACAATGCGCAGGCTTTTTCCGAAATCTATGCGGATCAGAAAGAGCAGCATTCCGAAAAGCAAGATGTAGAAAGTCAGTTTAAGTGTCGCTATATCCTTCAGTCTCGGACGGTTCACGCCGACAATGTAAATGGCGTAGGACAGTGCGGACCCCATGACCAGAAGTACCCCTGTCGTACTAAGCGTTGCGCCGCTTCCCGTTTTGTAGAGTAAACTGATACCACCCAAAGCCAGCATAATACATAAGACCGTCTGCAGGGTCAGCTTCTCTTTAAAGAGCAACGACATAATGAGGGCTACCATGATCGGATAGACGAACAGCAAGGTCGACGCAATGCCGGCTTCCATATAATTGTAACTCAGGAACAACGCCAATGAAGAAAAAGCGACCAGGAATCCCAGGACGATCAATGGCGGTATATCTTTCCGGCATAGCTTAAAATTCCTGCCTCTTGCTTTCAGCATGATTCCCAGCACGGGGATGGCAAACAGGTATCTGAAGAAAAGTACCGAGTCAGGATCCATTCCCGCCTTGTACAACGGAAGAGCAAAAAGGGGATTCATACCGTAAGTGGCTGCTGCGATCGCCCCCAGCATGTACCCTTTAACCTTTGCATTCATATAGGTAGATATTAGCTAATTTATATATCGATAATGGCGGGCAAAAGTATATTGTCCTTTTTACATATACAATACTCTTCTGTCTTTTTTGTTTTATCTAATACTATTTCTCGTACCTTTGCAGCATTTCAGGCGATCAGATTCAAGATGGTAAATAAATATGAAGAACGTTTGGGAACCGAGCGTATGTTGCCTTGGGTCTTTAGAATGGCACTCCCGGCTGTAGCAGCCCAATTCGTCAACTTGCTTTACAGCATTGTCGACCGTATTTATATCGGACATATACCGGGCATTGGAACGGATGCATTGGCAGGCGTGGGAGTAACCATCTCCCTCGTTGTGCTGATCTCTTCTTTCTCGGCGATTGTCGGAGGAGGTGGTGCGCCGCTGGCCGCCATTGCCCTGGGGCAGGGTGACCGCAAGCGTGCGGGAAAAATATTGGGGAATGGTTTCATTCTGCTGATCCTGTTTACCGTACTGACTTCTTCCATCGCCTATACCTTTATGGAGCCCATCCTGCTTTTTACCGGTGCTTCCGAGCATACGCTGGGGTATGCGGTCGATTATCTTTCCATTTATTTGCTGGGTACTATCTTTGTGGAGATTTCCACCGGATTGAACTCTTTTATCAATGCGCAGGGGCGGCCTGCCGTCGCTATGTGTTCGGTGCTGATCGGTGCTTTTCTGAATATCGTTCTTGATCCGATCTTTATTTTTGGGTTCGACATGGGAGTGAAAGGCGCTGCGTTGGCAACGGTGATCTCACAGGCTTGCAGTGCCATGTGGGTGTTGTTTTTTCTCTTTTCCCGACGCGCGTCTTTGCCTTTGGAATGGCGTTATATGAAGCTGGATAAAGGGATTGTGCTTTCGATGCTGGCTTTGGGTGTTTCTCCGTTTATCATGGCGAGTACCGAAAGCCTGGTCGGCTTTGTGCTGAACAGTAGTCTGAAAGAGTTCGGGGATATTTACGTCAGTGCCTTGACGGTGTTGCAGACTTCGATGCAGTTTGCGAGTGTGCCGCTGACAGGATTTGCGCAGGGTTTTGTCCCGATAGTTAGTTATAATTATGGCCATGGCGACAAGCAGCGAGTGAAGGAGTGTTTCCGTATCGCACTGGTCACAATGTTTTCTTTCAATCTGATCCTGATGCTGTTCATGATCTTATTCCCTTCCACAATAGCATCTGCTTTTACGAGCGACGCGAATTTGATAGAGACTGTACGATGGACGATGCCTGTCTTCCTGGGTGGTATGACCATTTTCGGATTGCAGCGTGCTTGTCAGAATATGTTTGTTGCCTTGGGGCAGGCGCGGATATCCATCTTCATCGCTCTGCTTCGAAAGGTAATCCTACTGATCCCGTTAGCACTGATATTGCCGCACTTTATGGGTGTGACAGGTGTGTATGCCGCTGAAGCCATCTCTGATGCTACCGCAGCCATTTGTTGTACGCTGTTATTCTTTTGGCAATTTCCGAAGATTCTGAAGAAGATAAAATAGGGCAAAATCAGGCAACGATAATGGCAAAAATCTCCCTTTTTTGAGTGACTGCTCCAAAACCGAAAAATGCTATATTGAAAATCAATGAGTTATAAATTTGCTTTATCGATTTATTACTTATCCGGAAAAGAGGTGAAATGATAGTTATTTTTCTGAGGTAGAATGTATTACTAATTGGCCGTAATGACGAGAAAAATCGTTCCTTTAAATTCGTCAGCAAAGTTACTGCATTTTTCCGAACCGCCAATACTTTACCAAATAATTTTCCTTTTCCTATATCCTTTCTTATCAACCGAATAGCAAAGTTTGTACGAAATAGCCACTTCAACTCACGAACCCCTAAAAAATGGCGAGAAAAAAGGAACGTTTAAACTAGTCATTCACTCTTGGAAACGTTCCTAATCTAAGGTTAAAAGGCTTTTTAAGTAACACTATTATTAATATTAAATTAAAGATTTATGAACAAAAAGTTTTCTACGCTTGTAGCAACGTTACTGCTTAGCGGTGCGTTGTTTACTTTGAATGCTGCGACTTCTTTGACTGATTTTGATGCTTTGGCAGGTGTTGAACTTGCTGCAGACGGAAACAGTTTGAAGTTGACGGATAACGTTGTTTTAGAAAATCAGAAAGATTACTTACTGATTGATAAGGACAATTTCGTTTTAGATGGCAACGGCAAAGAATTAACCGGTCATGTCGTTATCACTGGTAAGAATGTGACCGTTAAGAATTTGACGATCAATTTTAAAAATACTTTTGCAGAAGGCGAAGACGGAACAGTTGCAGTTAATAAAACTGCTATTACTGTAATTGCTGATGGAGTAACATTGGAAGGTAATACTATTAATGGTTCTACAAACCATTTTTTGGTAAATGGTATCACTGTTTTTCCAACAGGAAATAAAGGTAAAATCGTTGTTAAGAACAATACAATCAAGAAAGCCGATGGTGTTGTAGGTGACACTTTTTCTACAGGTTTCCAAATTGCAGGCGATTACACTTTATCAGACACAGGTTGTGAATCCGTTACTGCTACAAATAAAACTGTAGCTGATTTGTCTACATTACAGTTGACCGTTTCTGGTAATAAGTATGAAATGTGTACAACTGATTTGAGTTACACAACGGGTTGGAGTGAAACTGAAGCAGCTAAACAAGGGGTAGTTATTGCTTCTCAGGTTACTCCTATTGTTGATGAAACAACTGGAAATATTACTAATGCTGGTGCTATTAAAGGTGCTGTAGAGAAAGCTGTAGAAGGAGCTTCTATCGTATTTAACGGAACTGCAGAACAATTAGCAGACGTGTTGGGTGATGTAGCTGTAAATATTCCGGTTAAATCTAATGACGGTATTGTTGTTACAGGTGTTACCTTGCCTGATGCAGAAGTGGATGGTTTTGAACTAGTAAAAACTCCGGCTGCAGATCAATATTATCTCTTGATTGTAAAAGGACAGGAATGGGATGGCGTTACAAACTTCGTCGTTACTGCTGATGAAAACGGCAAAGCAAAAGTGGTAAGTGCTAAAAATCTGACATCTTTGGCAACAGAGGCTAATCTATGGAAGATGGAACAAGCGTTAGATAAGGATGGTGACTATACATTTATCTTTACTAACAAAGCTGGTAAGAAAATGACAGTTGATGGTAAAGATTTCTTCCATTCTGTAGCTAATGCTCCGTATGATAACGGTGTTGTATTTGAAATGGATGGTGAAAACCTGACAGCTAAAAATAACCGTTACTTCGGTCTGTACAAATCAGGCTTGTATACATTGACTGCTAAAGACTTGTATTTCTTTGAAAAGACAGGCTTTACAATCACTGTTGATGGAAAGTTGGCTGGCGATCCGTTCACAGGCAACCGTCTGGCTCCGATGACTTGGAATGGTACTGAGTTTGTAAAAGCTGCTGATAGCGAAACAAATGTGTCTCTCCGATTCAAGAACACAGACGATGAATATGAATATATCGTAGCCAAGAAAACAAATGCAGGTGGTACGGCTGTTAACCAGTATGTATATGCCTTCACGACTGTTTCTGAAAAGGATTTGATCGCTGAACGTAAACTGGAAGCTAAGAAACGCACTATGTTCGACGTGTTCACAACATACCACAAACCGGTTAGTGCAGATGATAACTTAGAAACTTTGACAAGCATCGACAGCATGACTGTTCAGGTTTTGAATGAGGATAACCAGTTGCAAGCTGCTCCTGTTGGTTACTTCAAGCTGACAACTGACGGAACTAAGACTTTGGGTGCTTCTATTGATTACAAGTTGTTCCAAATCAAGATCAGCATGGGTAATAACGTTGTTGATCCGGTCGCTTTCTTGAAGAATGCTTTCTTCACTATCACGAAGTTGGATGAAAAGAACGGCAATAAGATATTGGCTGTAGATGGTTGTGGAAATTATGGTTTTGTTAAAGAAGCTGGTAATGTACTGGATACTCAGTGGGCAATCACTTATGATGAGAAATCTGAAGTTTATACAGTAACAAACCGTGAAGCTCAACATGTTGCACTTACATTTAACAAGAGACAATTGCGTGAAAACGAAGATAAGACAGACGATATCTATACAGACGGTGAAGACCTGTACAAGATTGAAGCTGTTAAAGATGCAAAAGAATCTGACGGTTACAACTGGCTGGGTGATGTGAAGAACCAACGTTATGCTATTGCTCACTTCTCTTCTGTATATGAAAATAATGCTTGGATTTCTGCAGACAAGGATGGTAATGCAATCTTGGATCTTGATAAAGAAGATGCTGTAGAAATGGTTGCTGAAAATAATGGTAAAGCTGATACAATCTATGTTGAAAGTGTAATCAATTATTATGAAGGTACAACGCTGAAAGAAGCTAAACACATGCTGAAAGTGCCTGCTTATTACTTCTATAATGTAGCCGGTGAAGGATTCGGTTATTTACCTGAAGGAGGAAAGGTGTCTGATCGGTTTGTATTTGGACTCGGTGGTTCTGATAAGTTAACAGTCCGTAAAGATGGTGACAAATTTATCTTACGTCTATCTAATACTTGCCAAAAGATCTATGCAGGTACATCTACCAACTTCTTGAGCAAATGTGGAATGTACGACATCAACAATAGCTTGTTCATTGTTGAAAATCTGAACCGTCCTGAATATCGTCGCTTGGGTGCAACTGTAGCTAACGATGGTTTCGAAGACATGAATGTTAACTTGGCTAAATTCTTCCGTACAAATGTTCCGAATACATTCTTGTATGAAAATACAATGAACCGCAATGCAAACAATGGCAACAGTATCGCTAAAGATAGCTTGAACTTCTTGGGTGAAGTGAACTTGTCAGACAAACCTGCTAATGCTGCTCTGCCTTTGTTCGTAGATACAGCATTCGTTCGCGAAGATGTAGCAACTGGCGAACCTACAACTAAACCGTTGTATATGCTGGCTGTACGTAACGGTGACTGGGTGGAAGATGAAATCGTAGTTGCTCCTTGTGATGCTACTAACCACCAGCATATAACAGCTGACGGTGAAAAGACTGAAGATGCAAGCAAGTGTATACATGCTACAACGAAGAAGATCCATTCTCGTACAGCTGATTACTTGGTAGCTTTGGATGATACTGCTTACGTAGCAGAAAACAAGCAAGCATTGTATCAGAAAAATGTTCGTCTAGCATTTGTTCCTGCAACTCACTTCGAAAACGATACAATGATTATCGCAAGCTCTGTATATAAAGGAACAAAAAAAGCTGTTAACGATACATTGAGCTTCGTAAATGAAAAGGGCGAACAGCAGATGAACGAAGCAACCTTTGCATTCCGCCTGGTTGACCCGGCTGCTGAAGACGGTGCATTCTATATGGAAGCAGTAGATAAACACGGTAATACTCGTTATGTACGTGTCCACAACAGTGTTCCTGTATTGGTTTATTCTCGTGATCAGGCTGCTACATTCAACGTTGAAGCAACTGAAGAAGCTGCTACATCTAACGAAGGTATCGAAGCAACAGGTGTTAAGGTTGTTGCTACTGAAGGTGCCGTAATCGTTAAGGGTGCTGAAGGCAAGAAAGTATCTATCAGCAACGTACTTGGTCAGACAATTGCCAACACAGTAATCACTTCTTCTGAAGCAACTATCTCTGCTCCTGCAGGTGTAGTCGTAGTAGCCGTAGAAGGTGAAGCCGCTGTTAAGGCAATCGTAAAATAAGAAACTATTTATAATCAATAAATTTAAATTGACTGCGTGGTGATATCGAACCAAGTATCCCGTGAGGGTGAACAAGCGGTCAGTATTAATACTAAAGTAATGAAATAAAGTTCTTCTGTTCGATCTCTGTGAAGAGCGAAGACAGACAAAAACAAGCCCCGACGGTTCACTCCGCCGGGGCTTCGTTTTTTATGTGCTACAGATTATCTGTGAAACCAATCATATAAAATAAATAAACATGAAAAAAAAGTAGATATCCTTCAGTTGAACGAAGCAGTCAGAGAACTGAGAGAACAGTGCGAACGGATGGAAGCCAATTTGCACGAAATAAACAAAAATGCAAGAATCATCAATCGGTTACTCGACCATGTTGATTTTGAAGAAAATCTGGTGGAAGTGGAGAAGATCGTTTTTCAGGGTGATACCAGCGAGTTTGTCGAACTCATTGCTCCCTTGCTCCGTAGTAACAAATGGCGGGTGAACGGGACATCGAAGGCGAAAAAGTTTCTGCGTGCCATCGATGAAGTTTTTAAGATTCAAAATAAGAAGATTCAGGGCTTTCTCAAATTCGACAGTCTCTATTCTGCTGTGAAAGAATATTTCGACAGCTACTTCCCCGACGATCCTTTTTCGTAAAAAAAGGAAAAAAGCAGGAAGCTATCCAATAGCTTCCTGTACCTTTGAAATATACCGGATAACCGGTAAACCTCCTAAATCTAAATGATATGATAGAAGCAACTCTTTTCACTAGTTTCAGGTATTGTCAGGGTAACAAGCCGCTTATCGAGATTCTCTACGACATCCGTGACGGAAAGTATGAAACAACTGTCAGCCTGCACCAAGCTGCGTTGAAAGCAGGCGACCGGGCTACCGCCGACCGGATCAAACGTTCGCTCAACGCTTTTACCGTCTCTGCTACCTACCGGAATGTACGTAAGGAAACTGACATCACCCGCTACAATCCGCTTTTGATCCTTGATATCGACCATCAGCCGGTGGAGACCATCGCTCGCCTGCGCGCGACGATCAATGAGTCTGTCTATACAGTTGCCAGCTTTCTGAGTCCCGGCGGACAAGGGCTGAAAATTATCACCTGGTCAGCCGTGAATATCGAACTGCTCCCGAAGAACCACCGGATCATTTACAATACGATCAAAGTTTGGTACGAACAGCTGCTAGGTGTGGAGATCGATGCTTCGGGAAGCGACGTGGGCCGCCTTTGCTTCGTATCCAGTGATCCGTCGCTTTATATCTCTCCCCGTTTCGACGACTGGCAGGATGCCGGCGAAGCGTTACCCGACGACCTGCCGCTGCTGCCTCCCCGAGGGCAGGAAGCGAAACTTCCGAAGCCTGCACGTACTGCCATCGGTTTGTTTGAAAAGGCACGTAAGCAACTCGACAAACAGGAACGGTATGAGGAAGGCAACCGCAACAACTACGTCTATCATTACGCTTGTCTCTGTAACCGCCTGGGAGTACCCGAGCAACGGCTGGCAGACTATTGCGGGGAAAACTTCACCGATCTTTCCGCCGAAGAAGTACTCAGCGCGATAACAAGTGCCTATAGCCACAAAGAGGAACACAATACCAATTCGAAGAAGGCGAACGGGAAGAAAGTAGAGTGTATCCAGGAATATCTGTCAAAGCATTTCTACCTGCGGAAGAATGTCGTCCGTAACCTGGTGGAATATCGTGATAAAAGAGCCAAAAGCCAGAAATACCATCCGGTCACCGATTACTGGGAAAACACGGTCTGGTGTAACCTTCAGCTGAACGGTATCTTCTGTAAAATCTCGGAGTTGCGTTCGGTGATCCATTCCGGTTTCAGCAAAGAGTTCGATCCTTTCAAATCCTATTTCAGCAAGCTGCCCGCCTGGGACGGGGAGACCGACCATATTGCCTGGCTAGCTTCGACCGTCAGCACCACCCGCCCTGAATACTGGTTGACCTGTCTCCGCAAATGGCTTGTTGCCGCCGTAGCGTGCGCCATAGACACTAATATGGAGAATCATACTGTATTGCTGCTGAGTGGGGGACAGGGATTGGGAAAAACAACCTGGTGCCGTAACCTGGTACCGCCCGAACTGCGCGAGTACACCTATTCCGGTAATCTCGATCCCTCTTCGAAGGATGCTTCCCTGCTTCTGAGTGACTGCTTCCTGATCCTCCTGGACGAGCTTTCGGGACAGAGCAGCATGGAACTGAACCGGCTGAAGGCGATGATCACAAAAAACTATGTGCACGAGCGGCGTGCCTATGCACATAATTCGGAGACCTACGAGCGGCGTGCGTCGTTTGCCGCCACGGTGAATGACAGTCAGGTGTTGAGCGACCGTACCGGTTCGCGTCGTTTCCTTTGTTTCGAAGCGGCGCGGATAGACTATCTGTCTCCTGTCGATTATAAGAACGTGTATGCTCAGGCATTGGCTTTGTATAAGGATGGTTTCAAATGTTGGTTCTCTGATACCGATATTACGGAGATCAATGCAAACAACGAACCTTTCCAGCAGAGTAGTCCGGAAGAAGAGCTGTTCTATACTTATTTTCGTAAACCCCGTCGTTTTGAGGCTTTTTTGCAGTTATCCAGCAGTGAAATCCTGGCTAAAATAGCCGAAAAGACACGTATGCCCATTACAAAAATCAACGTGGTTAACCTCGGAAAAATGCTGAAAAGGGCAGGTTTCGAACATTTTGTTCGTAATGGCAAACGTCTTTTTACTGTCATAGAGCTCACGTTCGACGAAGTGAAATCTATCCAGCAGGGAATCTCTTCCTATGAAATAGGTGCTGATGAACCGGTTGATAAACAATATGAACATGCTGATGATGAACCTGGGAAAGAGAATGAAAATCCGCAAATATCCTTGCCTTTCTAATGTTTCCGGGTGGAGAAGGTGGAGATGAAAACGTATTTCCCTACTTTTAATATATTGTATATTCCCATTTAGCATCGGTACCCCTCCAAATGCCTCCAACTATTTATAAAAGTTACCCAAAACACCTTTTTATCTCCACCTTCTCCACCCGAAATCGTCCCGTACCCTTTTCCGAAACAGCTCTTGACCGAAAAAAAATAGCTCCCGACCCGTTTCTTTTCGGTCGGGAGCTATTTTTATTATAATCAAAAGACTATTTCAAGATGAAGTTTAGCTCCTAAACCTTTCTCTACAATATCGAAAAGTGTTTTCAGGGTGATATTACTCGCATCATTTTCAACTCTTGAAATATATGAACGCTTTTTATTCACAAGTGCACCTAATTCTTCCTGCGTTATTGCTTTCTTTTCGCGAGCCTGGCGAAGTAGCAATCCGATTTTTAAGGATTCAAACTCTCTTTCAAGTTCGTCTCTGCGTTGTGTTCCGATTTCACCATAAACACTATCCTTAATATCGCTCCATGATTTTATATTATTTTCCATATTCTGGTTGTGACAGCAAAAACTGTTCAAAATAATCTTTATAGGCAATAATTGTTCTTACTTTTTTCATAGCTGGCTTTTTATTTTGTTACAAAGGTAACTTATAAGTTACGATAAGGCAAATAAAAATGAAATATTTTTTGATTATTTTTTAAGGTTCTCCTAAATGTTCCACAATACATTCTACCTGTTTAGGGGTGAAGCAGCGTGTTCCCGGATGGTAACCCAGGGCGGTTAGTTTTTCTTTGAGGATGCCGTGATGGTTGATCCAGCGCCAAAGTTGCATGATGGCTCCGCGATGGGAGAGGTGGGGATTGTATAGTAGGGCTAGTTCGCCGACACCGTATGCCCGGATGATAAATGTTTTTTGTTCCATGGTTTCTGTGTTTTTTCTACTGTAAATATAGCTATTAAGAGTAAGATAAACAAGGCTTTAATCGATTAATAAACGAAATAAAGTGTCGCATCGTCACGTCCCGTCATCCCAGGTTTCAGTAGGGGTATTCGGCTGCCGTATCTTTACATTGTAATTAATTACAACGCGATTTATCAACTATTAAAAACAATACAGATTATGGCAGTACAGTATCATTTGGTTCTCAGAAAAAACATGAGTAAAGAAGTAGAAGCAGGTAAGGAAAAGCTTTATATGCCCAGACGCGTGCAACGCGCACCTGTGGCTTTGAAGAATTATGCGATCTGATTGCGGAGAGTTCAACGGCATCGAGCGGTGATGTCAAAGTGGTTCTCGACCGCATGGTTAAATTTGCAACGAAGGCACTCGAACGTGGTGAAGTGATACAGCTTGGGGAACTCGGTAGTTTGCAGCTGATTATGGGGAGTAAGGGTAGTGAGACTGTGGAAACTTTCTCTTCAACCTTGCTGAAGAAAGCACGTTTATGTTTCCGTCCCGGTACCCTTTTGCGGAACACGACGCAAACAGCAAAAGGAGAGCGAACAACTATCAATATCACACCGTCCAAAGACGACGGTGAGGACGATCGCCCGGTAATTGAATAGTAATCCTAAAAAGAAAACAGCCTCAGAATAAATCTGAAGCTGTTTTCTTTTGATTTGTAATTTGTTATCAAAGAATTCGTTATCTTTGTGGAAGTGTGTAATCAAAATTTTAGCGATATGGAAAATAAGATTGTAATATTCAGAGATAATGAAATGACACTGGAAGTGCCGGTGTCAATCAATGAAAAAACCGTATGGTTAAACCGTCAGCAGATGGCTGAACTTTTTGATAGAGATGTGAAAACGATTGGTAAGCACATTACCAATGCTCTGCGCGAAGAATTAGAAGGTGAAGTGGTAGTCGCAAAATTTGCGACCACCACACGTCATGGTGCTATTGAGGGAAAAACTCAGGTTCGACAGACGGAATTTTATAATCTTGATGTGATTATTTCGGTAGGGTATAGAGTTAAGTCAAAACGAGGTGTGGTTTTTCGTAAGTGGGCTAATTCTGTCTTAACAGACTACGTCATCAAAGGTTATGCCATTAACGACCAACGTTTGCAACAGCTTGGTGAAGTTATCCGTATCATGAAACGCACTCAGAACGCTCTTGATGCCAAACAAGTGCTGAACGTGATTGAGAATTATAATACGGCACTGACCCTGCTTGATGATTACGACCATCAATGCATGCAACGTCCTAAGGGAAGCGAAGCAACCTATGTACTGACTTATGAAGAATGCCGGAATATTATTGACCAAATGCGTTTCAATGCCGATTCGGACTTGTTCGGGCATGAGAAGGACGATTCTTTTAAAGGCAGTATCGGTAATGTTTATCAAAGTTTTGCTGGAGAGGATGTCTATCCAACGCTACAAGAGAAAGCTGCCAATTTGCTCTATTTTGTCACCAAAAATCATAGCTTTAGCGATGGCAACAAACGTATTGCGGCTACTGTCTTTCTCTATTTCTTGGATAAGAACGGTATTCTTTACGATGAAGACGGACAGAAGCGCATTGCTGATCATACGTTGGTGGCACTGACTATTATGATTGCTGAGTCGAGAACGGAAGAAAAGGAAATGATGGTTAGTATTATTATGAATTGCATATAAAAAGTAGTAACCCTGTTTCAACAGGCTTTTTAACATAGTTATCAACAGGTTAATTTATTGATATTAGTTGCTTTAACTGTTTTGTTGATAGGATATGAACAAAAGCTTGTAACACGGTTGTGAATAACTTAGGCGGGTTATAAAAAGAAAACAGCCTCAGAATAAATCTGAAGCTGTTTTTTTTTGAGTGATCCGCCTGGGGTTCGAACCCAGGACCCCATCCTTAAAAGGGATGTGCTCTACCTGCTGAGCTAGCGAATCATCCTGTGCATACTTTGTATTGCGGTGTGCTTTACTTCTGTATTGCGGGTGCAAAGGTAGGGTTTATTTTTTAATTTGCAATAGCTGATGGATATTTTTTTGAAAAAAGTTACTTTTTTTCTTTCTTCTCCGGTTGAATATCGGCTGGCGGAGGAGGAATAATATCCCCTTCCAGCAAGATAAAACGCTTATAATAAGAGAGACAGAGTGTCGTAAGCGGTAATGCGATGATCAATCCGATAAATCCGAGTAAAGTTCCCCAAATGGATAAAGAAAGAAGAATGATGGCAGGATTCAGGCCCATCGCTTTTCCCATGATACGGGGCGTGAGGTATAAATCCTGGATGCACTGGACAATTCCGAGTATCAGCAATCCCGATCCGAAAATGATCCAGAAATTTTGTCCTGTCTCTGCCGACTTCAGTAAGCTGAGGATAATCATCGGGATCAGTCCGATCGTTTGCAGGTAAGGGATCAGGTTAAGTACTCCGATAAACAGCCCGAGTGTAACCCCCAACGGGAAACCTACAATCTTGAATCCGATAGCCAGCAGGACACCGACACACAATGCGATCAGCGACTGGCCGCGGAAATAGCGGTTCATGCTCTGCTCCACGTCGTCGGCAAGCCCTTTGGCGAAAGGACGGATATGCGCCGGGATCAGGTTGATCCATCCGTTGGCTATCTTCTCGTAATCCAGCAGGATGAAAATGAAATATAACAGGATCACAAAGATAATCGTTATGCTGAAAAGGATGGAGAAAGTGTTCGACAGGATATTCCATACTTTGGGAGCCAGCTGCTTGATGGCATTCTGTATGTTCTCGCGGCTGAGAAGCTCCATCAGCTGGTTGATGTCCACATTGGTTTCCAGATACGTGATCCAGGACTCGGGGATCAACGGGATATATCCTTCACCCGGATTGTGCGTACGCATCAGGCTGAGAGTTCTCTCGGCTTCCTGGGCGATGGAGGGAACAACCAGTGCAGCTGCCGTACCGATAACGAGCGAAGCGCAGATGATCACGGCTATGATAGCCAGGATACGGCTTTTCAGCTTCAGCTTGTATTGGAAAAACTTCACGAAAGGTTGCATCATATAAGCCAGCAACCATGCGATCAGGAAGGGAAGCAACGCGGTCCGCAGTATGGTGATCAGATAGAGCAATGCGCCGATGATGACGATACTGAATACGATACGTGTGACACGGTCGAATGTAAATGGCCTTTCAAATAATGAGTTCATATTTTAATTTTTATCTTTGCCTGTGACAAAGATAAAATAAACTGGAATAGGATAATAAGATGATAAAGAAAATATTATGTGTAGCTTTGCTGTTAGGCTGCCTTTCACAGCCGAAGGCACAGACTCTCCAACCTGTAAAACAATTGCTGAATGCCCCTTATATGAAGGGGGCGACCTTCTCCATTGTGGTGAAAGATGTGCAGGATGGAAAAACGGTTTACAGCTATGACGAGGATCGTGAGGTTTCTCCGGCTTCTGTCCTGAAAACGGTCGCGACGGCTACGGCTCTCGAAATATTGGGAGACGATTATCGGTACGCTACGTCGCTGGAGCATGACGGGAGTATCAAAGAGGGTGTCCTGAACGGAAATCTGTATATCAGGGGAGGCGGTGACCCGTCGCTGGGGTCGTCGCATTTCGCTCCCGACAGGAATCGTTATACGCCCGCACAGAATACCTTTATTCCCGAATGGATAGCGGCGCTGAAGAAGGCGGGTATCCGGAAGATCACCGGGGCGGTGGTGGCCGACGAACGTATTTTCGATACGGAGGGTGCTTCTATCAAATGGCTGCGGGAAGATATGGGGAATTATTATGCGCCGGGAAGCTATGGGCTTTCGGTGTTCGACAATATGTATAAGTTGTCCCTGAAGACGGGGGCTGCCGGAACTCGTCCGGAGGTCGTTGGGACTGATCCGGCAATTCCTTCCCTGCGGTTTATCAATTATCTGAAAGCGGCGGCGTCGGACAGTGCTTATATAATCGGTGCCCCGTTGTCCGGCGAGCGTTATTTACAGGGTGTCGTTCCTGCTAACCGTGAGAATTATGTGTTGAAAGGCGATATTCCCGATCCGGCTTTGTTTCTGGCGGAATATCTGACCGGTTGCCTTGAGCGCGAAGGTATTGTGGTAGGAAAGGAGCCGACTTGTTACCGGATCGAATCGGAAGCCGGCCGGTGGAAAACAGTCGAGAGGAAGCCGGTTGTAACGACTTATTCGCCAACATTGAAAGAGATTGCGAGCGTGACGAATCATGTCAGTCATAATTTGTTTGCGGATGCACTGGTGAAAACGGTCGGTCTGCAATATGTTCCCCGGAAAAACGAGGTGATCTCTTCTTTCGGACGGGGTGTGCAGGTGGTACTCGATCATTGGAGGAAGAAGGGGCTGGATGTATATCCGTTGCGGATGCATGACGGCAGCGGACTGGCTCCCCGCCGGAGAAAACGGCCGGCTTGTGCCGGAGGTGGTCGGGCCCCAGCCGATAAGGTATCGGCTGAGTTTATTGCTGATCTGCTGGTGTATATGGCGACAAAATCGGAGGTTTCCGAGGCATTCTTCGAGTCATTGCCGCAGGTGGGTGTGGAAGGCTCGGTCCGCAACCTGTTGAAAGGAAGCAAGCTGCAAGGGAAAGCTCGTTTGAAGAGTGGCGGGATAACGGGAGTACGTAGTTATGCCGGGTATATAGACAAAGACGGCAAACGCTATGCTGTTGCCGTTTTCTCCAATAATTATTCCTGTAGCATGGGGCAGATGACGAAGGGGCTGGAAAAGTTGCTGTTGCAACTTTTCTAAGGCAGTAGCGACCTCTGTGCCAGAAACTCCATGAACTTCTGTTTGTAGTTGTCGGAGATGGGGATATATTCTTTGCCGAAGACGATGCGGTTGCGTTCGATCACTTTGATCTTTTCCGGCTGGACGATGAAGGAACGGTGTACGCGGATGAAACGGTTGGTCGGCAGCATGTCTTCCAGGCTTTTCATGCTCATCAGCGAGAGGATCGGATGCGGTTCGCCTTCGATGAATATTTTGACATAATCTTTCAGTCCTTCGATGTATAATATCTTGCGGAGTTCGACCTGCACCAGTTTGTATTCTGTCTTGATAAAAATGCTTTCGATCGATGACTGGGGTTGTGCTGCCGGGGCGGTCGGCTGGCCGTCTTTTCCGGGATCTGCTTTCCCCTCTTTCCCTTCCCGCAACAGTTCGTACCATTGCAGTGCCTTGTTGGCCGATTTCAGGAAGTCGGCATAACTGATCGGTTTCAGCAGGTAATCGAGAGCGTTTACCTTGTAACTGTCGAGTGCATATTGGCTGAAAGCCGTTGTGAAGATGATCCGTGTCTCGGCTTCCAGTATGCGGGAAAATTCCATGCCGTTGAGTTCGGGCATCTGGATGTCCAGGAACAGGAGGTCGACAGGCTCTTTGGTGAGTATGGGCAGGGCATTGACCGCACTGTTGTATTTCCCGGCAAGTTCCAGGAACGGGGTCTTGTTGACATAACTTTCCAGCAGGCTGATTGCCAAAGGCTCGTCGTCGATGATTGCACAAGTCAGTTTCATAAATAATACTTATTTAGTTGACAGTTGACAGTTGACGGTTGACAGTTATTTCGGCTTTTACCGATTTGTTTACCGGATGCGAAGCCTAACTGTCAACTGTCACTTGTCAACTGTCAATTGATTTGTATTTCCAGCATGCTATGATAACTGTCACCGTCTACACCGCATGAGAAAATATGTTTGTTCGGATAAATTAATTCAAGCCGTTTGCGCAGGTTCTTGATGCCGATTCCCGAACCGCTCTTGTCCTGTTCCGCATCTTTGGGGAAATAACTGTTTTTCAGGATGCAGACAACCAGGTCGCCGTTCTGGTGTATATCCAGATGGATGAACGAGGGCTGGCTGTTGCTGACGCCATGTTTGAAGGCATTCTCGATCAGGGAGATGAACAACAAGGGGGCGATCATGGCATCCGGCTGGACGGCGGATATCTCCGTTTTCAGTTCCACATGCTCCGGCAGGCGGATGCGCATCAGTTCCACATAGTTGCGGATAAAATCCAGTTCGCTTTCCAGCAAGACGTGCGGCTGGCTACTGTCGTAAAGGACGTAACGCAGCAGGCGACTCAGGTCGTGGACGGCTTCTTGTGCTCGTTCGGGACTGAAAGCGATCAGGCTGTAGATATTGTTGAGCGTGTTGAACAGGAAATGTGGGTTCAGCTGGCTTTTCAGGTTCTGAAGTTCGGCTTCCGCCCGGCTCTTCTCCAGTTCGCGGCGCATGGATTCTACCTGATACCAGCCGCTCGTCATCTTGATGGCGACACTCAGACCTGCCACCAGCGCATACAGCATGGCATTGACGAGGAAGAAGCCGATGATCTCCTGCAACTCCCTTTCCGGACGGTGCGGGCGGTGTATCTCCGGCGGCGGAAGCAGTTGCATCAACAGATGTACCGCCAGCATCGCAAAGGCGATCAGCAGGACGTTGCTGAGGAAGAACTTCCATCCGTGGCGTGAAAACAGATAACGGTTTACCAACAGGAAATAGTTCACATAGAAAACCATCATGAACGAAAGCGGAACGATGACGGAGCGCAGATAGCTGATCACCGTCAGTTCCTGTGATTCCCTGCCCGTAAAGAAGAACGGCAGGCCGAACAAAATCCCCCAGGCAGCAATATGGATAATGCTGCCCATTCCCTTGAAAGGGGGAGATATATGCGTATGTGTTGTCGTTTCTGTTTTCATCTTTTACAAAGATATTAAATAATTTCTTATTCGTAACGGATTGCTTCGATCGGATCGAGCTGGGCGGCTTTCTTGGCCGGATACCATCCGAAGAAGACACCGGTGACGGTACAGACGGCGAATGAAAGCATAACGCTCCACGGTTGGATATAGATCGGGAAGTGGGCGACGCCGTTCACCACCAGGGCGGCTCCTACACCCAATACGACACCGATCAGTCCGCCGGTCACACTGATCAGGATGGATTCGATCAGGAACTGGGCGAGGATGTCGATCCCTTTTGCCCCGATACTCATACGCAAGCCGATCTCGCGGGTACGCTCCGTGACGCTGACATACATGATGTTCATAATCCCGATACCACCAACGAGCAACGAAATACCCGCCACAGCCGCCAACAGCACGGTCATCATGTCCGTAGTACTTGTCAACATCGTGCTCAACTCCTGCTGACTACGGATGGTAAAATCATCATCGTCACTTTCCTTCAACTTATGGTTGCGGCGCAGTATTTCCGTTATCTCGTCAATGGCCTGGTCGGTGTATTCCTCTTTGAGGGCCGAACAGGTGATGCCTTGCAGATGGGTGATGGCCAGAACTTTTTTCTGAATAGTTGTGTATGGAGCTAAGATTAGGTCGTCCTGGTCCATTCCCATGCTGTTGTATCCTTTGCTTTCCAGCACGCCTACGATGCGGAAAGGTAATTTCTGAAAGCGTATGACTTTGCCGACGGGGCTTTCGCCGTTGGAAAAGAGGTTGTCGACTACGGTTTTACCGACTACACAGACCTTCGCTGCTGTCTGGATGTCCTGTTCGGTGAACATATCGCCGTCTTCCACCTTGTAACGGCGGATTTCGAGATAGTCGGGACTGATACCGTAGACGGTGGTCGGGGCGTTGTTGGCTCCGAAGATGGCTTGTCCGCTGCTGTTGACCGAAGGGGAGACGGCAGAGACGTAACGGGTTTCGTCGACGATGTTCTGATAGTCTTCCAGCTTCAGTGTCTCCATAGCGGAAGCATCCTGACGGACACCTCCCCGGACATCGGCACCGGGATGTATCATGATCATATTCGAGCCCATCTCGCTGATCTGTTCCTGTATGCTCCGCTTCGATCCTTGTCCGATGGCAAGCATCGTGATCACGGAGGCAACGCCGATGATGATACCGAGCATCGTCAGGAATCCTCGTAGCTTGTTGTTGGCAAGGGCACGGAGGGCTATTTTTATGAGGTTTGTTCCGTTCATTGTTTTGTATAATTTATCGTACAGTAAAGATAATATTAGGGGACGCAGATGACGCAGAATACGCAGATTGACGCAGACTTTTTATTTTCTTATTTAACACAAATCTGCGTTCATCTGTGTTCTCTGCGTCATCTGCGTCCCCTAATAGTTTATTTGTCTCAGTCTTCATTCTTTGGTAATTTGGATAAAGCCTCTGCTGCATCCAGGATGTTTGTATTGACCGTGTCGGCCGTTACATGTCCGTCACGCAGGGTGATGTTGCGGCTGCTGTACTGGGCAATTTCCGGGTTGTGCGTTACGAAGATGATGGTACGTCCTTCGGCATGCAGTTTCTGGAAGAGTACCAGGATCTCGAATGACGTACGTGTATCCAGGTTTCCCGTTGCTTCGTCGGCAAGGATCACTGCCGGGTCGTTCACCAGGGCGCGGGCGATGGCTACACGCTGCATCTGTCCGCCGGACATCTGGTTGCTCTTGTGCATCAGGCGGTCGCCCAGGCCGACGGCAACCAATGCCTGCACGGCTTTCTCATGGCGGGCGGAGGCACTGAAGTTGGGGTTGTACATCAGAGGTAGTTCTACATTTTCTACGGCTGTCGTTTTGGGCAACAGGTTGTAACTCTGAAAGACAAATCCGATCTTCCGGTTGCGCAGGGTGGCACGGGCATTCTTTCCCATCGTGCGGACGGAGACGCCGTCGAGATAATATTCGCCCTTGGTCGGTGTGTCGAGACATCCCAACGTGTTCAGCAGCGTACTTTTTCCCGAGCCGGAGGTTCCCATGATGGTGACGAACTCTCCTTCGTGTATCGTGAAGGAGACGCCACGCAGGGCATGGACGATCTCGTCTCCGACTTTGAAGTCACGCCTGATGTTATCTAATTTGATTATCTCTTTCATTGCTGTTGTTTTTAACTGTCAACTATCACTTGTCAACTGTCAACTATTTTTATTTCTTCTTCTTATCGCTTCCCGGAGGGCCAGGCATGAACGGACTCTTTTCCGTTGGGGCAGCGGCCTGTGCCGGTGTGTCCGAAGTAAGGTCGACAGCGATTTCTTCGCCTTCGTTCAGTCCGTCGATCACTTCGATCATATTGCCGCTTGTCGATCCGACAGTAACGGCTTTCGGGTGCAACTGCTGTCCTTCTTTAACCCAAACCAGACGTTTGCCGGCCGGTGCTTCCTGGGCACTGTTTTCGGCGATCAGGCCGGTGCCGACGAGTAGTTCTTCTTCCGGAACGAAACGTAACGACTTGGTCGGAATGGTCAGGACGTTATCGCGTTCGAGCGTGTAGATCGTCACGTTGGCTGTCAGACGGGGTTTCAGTTTCAGGTCCGGATTGTCGGCGGTAATCACTACTTCATAGGTTACGACCGTAGAGGATGAGCTGGTGGAACTGCTCGAACTGCTGCTACTGCTGTCGCCCAGGCGGATCTGCCAGACGGTTCCTTCGAATACATCGTTCGGATAGGCATCGACGGTAAAGCTGACGCGCTGTCCGTCGTGTACGTTGCCTATATCGGCTTCATCGACATCGGCGATCACCTGCATCTTGGTCAGGTCGGCGGCGATGGTGAACAGGGTCGGCGTTTCGAATCCGGCGGCAACGGTCTGCCCTTCTTCAACGGCACGGTTGATAACGACACCGTCGATCGGGCTGGTGATCGTGGCGTATTCGAGGTTACGGTTCACTTTGACCATCGCAGCCTGATTCTGTTCGTAAGAGGCTTTCGACTTTTCGTAATTGTAAGTCGCTGTCTCATAATCGGAGTCGCTGATCAGTTTCTTTTCGTAAAGCACCTTGTTACGTGCGTAATTCTTCTGCTGGTATTCGTATTCGCTCTTGCTGCTTGCCAGCTGGGCCTGGGCGGATGCCAGTTCGGCCTTCAGGTTTACTTTATCCATTTCTGCGATCAATTGTCCGGCTTTCACTACGTCGTTGTAGTCTGCGTACAGTTTGTCGATGATGCCGGATACCTGCGTACCGACTTCCACTTCCGTCACCGGTTCTACTGTTCCGGTAGCTGTCACTGTGTTTGAGATGGAGCTGCGGTTCACTTTGGCGGTTTCGAGGCTGATGCCGCCTTTCGACGATTTACCTGTAAAGAACCAGATTCCTCCGGCTACGACCAGCACGCCTGCTATACCGATAATAAGTTTCTTGTTCATATCTTTTTCTGTTTTTATTTTTTACTTAGAACATCACGATTTCTTCACCTTGGTAGAAGCGCAGCAAACCTGCGTTGAGGATGGCCGTATATTTGGCCTGTAGCGTTTCCTGCTGGGCACTCAGGAGATTGTTTTTCTCGGTGAGCAGTTCTACCGTATTTTTCATGCCGACGTTGAACTGTTCGCTGACAAGGGCGTAGCTGGCTTCTGTGCTTTTCAGCTTCTGTGCTGCAGCTACATATTGCTGTTGGGCGCTGTTGGCTGTCAGCCAGAGGCTTTCAATCGTTTTGTAGAGTGTCTTCTGGTTGTCCATCAGGTCGAGCTCGCTGGTTTGCTTTTGTAGCTTCGCTTTGTTGACAGCTGTCTTTGCCTGTCGTTTGTCGAAGATGGGGATACTCAGGGTCAGGCCCAGGGAGTTGTTCCAGTTCTGTTTGACCTGTTCGCTGAAGCTGAAATCGTTGCCGTTGGCATTGGTCGTTCCGATCCCGGCGCTGAGGCTCAGTGTCGGGATATATCCGGCACGTGCCATCTTGATACTCAGGTCGGAAGACTGGATATTCAATTTCCCGGATTCTATTTCAGGGCGCAGGTTGAGGGCGGTCTGGTAGACATCGTCTTTGCCGGGCAGCGGTATCAATACGCTGCTGTCGTCGAGTTGTGGCATGTAAAGATCCATTTCGAAATCGCCGTCCAGTTCGAGCAGCTGTTTCAGTTGCAGCTTGTAATCCTGCAAAGTCGTTTGCGAGGTGACCAGTTGGTAGTTATTGCTGCTCACCTGTGCTTCGAGTTGGGCGAGGTCGCTGGAGGCGATGCTGCCGGCATTGAACAGTTCCTGTGCACGTTCGTATTCTTTCTGACTGACTTCCAGGGTCGATTCGTTCACTTTGACTGCTTCGGCGGAATAGAGTATCTGTACGTACAGCTGGGTGATGTTTTCCTCGATGGTGTTTTCGCTTTCATCGACGGAGAGTTCGGCGATGCGGCTGTTCAGTTGTTGCTGTTTGACAGTGTTTACCCGTTTGCTGCCGTTGTAAACCGTCCAGTTGGCATCGATGCCGTAACTGCCGTTATAAGAGGTTTTACTTTCGCTGGTGGTGATGTTGTCGCCACTGATGATCGTACCGCTGGCACTGTTCGGGCGGTTCACGATGCGCTGGCTGATATTTCCACTCAGGGAAGGAAGGAAATCCGCCTTTGCCGACTTTACATCTTCTTGCGTGCTCTCGACGCTGATGCGGTTACGGCGGATGGTGATGTTATGCTCCAGGGCATAATCAATGCAATCACGAAGCGTCCACTGCTTCGGCATGTCGTCCTCTGCTTTCATTCCGGCAGGCAGAAGAAGCAGGCAGGATAGGATTATTAGAGAGATCTGTTTCATAATGCTTTCGTTTTGCGACCTAAACAATCTTTTTACCTTTATTTTCTGAAGCAAAACTACTTTGCATTAAATTCCTATACAATTAGAATAGAAATAGGAGGTTGGTTCATAGACGAAAACGGGGATTTTGCCGATAAACGGAATAGAGGGGAACGATAAGGTTTGGTAATTAGAAATGTAATCATAGAAAGGGGACGCAGATCTGCGTCCCCTTTCTATGATTACATT
>OBYR01000248.1_pt1 | contig 52790 bp, 43 predicted proteins | sample 1495491 | NCBI WGS metagenome assembly OBYR01 (sample SAMEA2580206, study PRJEB22360) | human gut metagenome | biome: human gut; feature: human-associated habitat; material: faeces | place: Denmark | collected 2008/2010 | reverse complement strand
TGAGTTGTAAGTGTCCGGCTTTGTCGCCCGGGGTACGCCAGCCGATAGAAGTTTCGCCCGTATAGTTTTCGCCCAGGTCACCCGGGTTAGGCAGTACGGCTTTCAGGAACTGGATCGGAACGATCTCCTGTCCGTTGTACATGATCGGGTCGATACGCGACATGCCGATATTCTGGATTACACGTAAATGAGTCAGGTATTCCTGTCCGAACGTCATCCAGAAGCGGGCACGCTTGATGGTCGGGAAGTTCTTTGTCAGACTTTCCAGCTCTTCGTGATACATCAGGTACGATTCGCGCGGACCTACATTCGGGTAGTTCAGCGGCTTGTGTACCGACAGCGGATCGGTGTCTTTCCATTCCCCGTCCTCGAAATATTTACCACGCTGGGTGATTTCGCGGATATTGATTTCCGGATTGAAGTTCGTAGCGAATGCCTTGTGGTGATCGCCTGCGTTGCAGTCTACGATGTCCAGATACTGGATTTCATCGAAATGATGCTTTGCTGCATAAGCTGTATATACTCCTGTTACGCCAGGATCGAATCCGCATCCCAGGATAGCCGTCAGCCCCGCCTTTTCAAAGCGGTCTTTGTAGGCCCACTGCCAGCTATATTCATATTTCGCCTCGTCCAGCGGTTCGTAGTTGGCGGTGTCGAGATAGCTGACACCGTAAGCCAGGCAGGCGTCCATGATGGAGAGGTCCTGATAAGGTAAAGCCAGGTTGACAACCAACTCGGGCTTGAAGTCATTAAACAATGCAACGAGCTCGTCCACGTTGTCCGCATTGACCTGTGCTGTCTTCACCTTCACATTCTTGATATCGGCAGCAATCTGGTCGCACTTGCTTTTCGTGCGGCTGGCCACCATGATATCGGTAAAAACATCAGCGTTCATCGCGATCTTTTTAACAGCAACGGTACTTACGCCCCCTGCACCAATAACTAATACTCTTCCCATTTACAAATAGAATTAATCTTGTTAATATACAGTTTACAAGGTTTTAAACCAAAGGACAAATATACGATTTATCTTTGGAAAAAAATCAAACAGTAGTCTAAAAACAATCGGACGGTGAGTCGTGTCTTTTTCTCTTAGGGGAAGCGGTGCAGCGTTTGTAAGTCGAACTGCATCTTATTTAATGTAAACGCAATGCCTGGATAAATATTAAAGTTAAAGTATATATAAATGCTTGGTTCTTATTGGGAACGCGTTATATTTGTATGTAGAATGCGAGATTTTTAGAGTTATTAAGAGTACGCATTTAAACCCTGACAATGGAAACAGAGTCTAAACAGTAGAATAAATATATTAATGTAGAGGAGAAACGAATATGAAACCCATGAAATTAACATCTTTAGTGGTGATGCTCCTGGTTGGCTTCAGTGCCGCAGCCCAGGAGGAGTTCTTTGATGATGTGTATTTCTCTTCAAGTAAAGAAAAAAAGAAAGAAAAAACAGAAGAGAAGGTTATACAGCCCAAAAAAGAAGATGCAACGGGATCTTCATCTGCAATCGTTTTGGCATCGGCTTCGGATTCGCATCCGGCGTTTGAAGAAAACAGGGACGTAGATGAATACAATAGGCGATATACATCTGTCGACGTGGAAGAACCTTATGATGAGGACTTCGATGACGAGGACGGAACTTATATCGAAGAATTACCGGATAACAACCAAAAGGTAACGAAGAAATCGGAACGCCGTTCGGATACGGAATATACGGAGCGTATTGTTCGTTATCATTCTCCGAGTAAGATCACGATTGCCGGTGCAGACCAGGTGGATCTGTATCTGAGCGACGGTTATTACAGTTATGGTTACGATACGGATTACTCAGACGGTAATGCCAATGTGAATGTGAACATTAACGTGGGTAATAACTGGGGAGGCTGGTACGGCTGGAACTCTCCGTGGTATAATAACTGGTATGACCCTTGGTATAGTTATAGTCCGTGGTGGACTTACTCTTCCTGGTATGGTCCCCGCTGGGGATTCGGCTGGGGCTGGGGTGGCTTCTATGCAGGCTGGAGCAGTCCTTGGTACGGCGGCTATTGGGGCGGCGGTTACTGGGGAGGTGGCGGCTATTGGGGACACCATCACCACCATTATTATAACCCGTACAACTACAGATCGTCGGGGCGTGCAATGTCAAGCCGTTATACTTCCGGAAGAAGTTCTTCCAGTCGCTATAGCTCCGCATCATCAAACCGTTCGTCATCTTACAGATCATCGAATCGTGCAACATCTTTAAGAAGTGAAAACAACCGTGCAAGCAGTGCAAGAGGATTGAGTTCTGATCGTTATTCTACACGTTCGTCGTCTGCTTCTTCAACGAGAGGAGAAAGCATAAGAAACAATAGTAGCATACGTTCTAGCAGAAGTTCGTCTTCTTCAGGTCGCGTACAGTCTGAATCTACGGTACGTACCCGTCCGAGTACGACAACTCGTAGAAGCGAATATACCGGTTCAGGTACAAGGTCTTCATCCGGATCTTATTCAGCTCCGGCAAGAAGTAGTAGCAGCCGTTCAAGTTTCAGCACATCTTCTCCTTCCAGAAGCCAGAGCACTTATTCCGCTCCTTCCAGAAGTAGCAGCAGTCGTAGTAGCTCATTCAGCAGTGGAGGTAGCAGTAGCAGCCGTTCAAGTGGCGGCGGAGGCGGCGGTCGTTCAGGTGGTCGCAGATAAAATATGAAAGAGATAATATAATTATAGTATAAGGGCCTGTATTCCTACATGAGCCCTTATATATTTAAAAGGTATTAACAAGAGAAACGATGAAAAGAATAACGTGCTTATTTATATCGGCATTTTTCCTGGCCGGTGGTGTCGCATATGCACAAGGTGAGATGGATGCATACAGATTGTCGCAGACGGATTTGAACGGGACTGCCCGTTATTTGGGTATGAGTGGCGCTTTTGGTGCATTAGGTGGGGATATATCGTCTATGTCTACTAACCCGGCCGGGTTGGGGATATATCGTAGCTCCGAAGTGGTTACTACGATAAGTTTATCAACGTCAAAAGCAAATACGAACTGGAATGGTTTTAAAGCGGATGCCAGTAAGACAAAGTTTAACTTTGACAATATTGCTTATGTGGGATATTTCCCGACAGGTAATGATGAAGGACTTGTAGGCTGGAATCTCGGTATTTCCTATAACCGGGTGAAGAGTTTTAACCGTTCTTACCGGATGAATGGGGCGCAGGCTTACTCGTTGGCAGATTATGTGGCTGATATGGCTTATGGTATTAAGGTTAGCGATCTTAAATATGTAGAAGGAAGTTATGAACCTTATAATAATCCCAACTTGCCTTGGTTGCCGATCTTAGGGTTTGATGCCGGTTTCTTCGATCCTTATGATGATAGTAGTGATGAGTATCATTCTGCTTTCGGAAAGCAAGGGGCGAACGGCTGGGAAAGTTATAGTCCTCAAAATGCCGATTTGTTGGTGAATGAGAAAGGATCTATCGGTCAATATAATATTTCGTTTGCAACTAATATCTCCGATCGATTTTTCCTGGGAGCAACGGTTGCCATAACGGATCTGGATTTCAGTATGACGACTAAGTATACGGAGGATTTTCCTATGGCTAGTCAGTTGTGGATGGATAATGGTTTGTCTACGGATGGAACAGGTTATGCTTTTAATGTAGGAGCAATCGTACGTCCGGTAGATTTTCTGCGTGTCGGTGTTGCCTATAATTCTCCGACGTGGTATAAACTGACCGACTATTTCAGCGGTACAGCTCAAACCATTATCAACAATCAGAAGTGGGATCCGATGAGTACACCTAAATCTCAAGCCGGAGATTATCATCTTCGTACTCCGGATCGTTGGATATTCAGTGTGGCAGGTGTCGGACAGAACTTCCTGATCAGTGCCGATTATGAATTGACTAATTATAAGCGGATGAACTTGAACGACTTGGATGGGTTTGATTTGCAGGCTACGGATGATATTAAGAAGGATTTTGGAATGTCCGGAACATTGAAAGTGGGAGCAGAATATAAAATAACTCCCCAGTTTTCTGTTCGTGCCGGAACTTTATGGAAAACTTCTCCAATGAAGCAACATGTAAAGGATGGTATCCCGCCATTGAATGAGAAGGGAGAATATTATACTCAAGCCATAGGGGTTGTGGGTACTATTCCTAATTACACCGTGGATAAAGGTACTAATTCCTATTCTGTAGGTTTGGGATATCGTTTTACCCCTAATTTTTATATGGATTTAGCTTGTGTTTATCGTGTGTATAAAGAGGATGCTTATGCTTTTCCCAGTACTTATCATGCGGGAATAAGCGATGTTGATGAGTTATTGAAAGAAGGTGTGGTTGTTAAATCCGACCCTGCTTCTTTGAAGACAAAAACGACGCAGGTAGCTTTAACCTTGGGGTATAAGTTCTAAAAATATAGTTTGTTAGCAAATGTCCCCTGTTTGTACATAAAACGTACAGGCAGGGGACATTTTTGTATAAAAATAACAGAAATATTTGTCCGTTTAAAATACTTTTTGTTCTTTTGCTTTCGAAAACAAAATTGTCTAACATTTAAAACCTCGTTGCCTATAGCATAAACATTACTCAAAGAAACTATAAAACATAGAAGTAATGAAGACTTTAAAATCGATGACCGACGAAGAACTGGTTGTCATTTATGCGCAAGGTAATAATGCTGCGTTTGATGTGTTGTTGAACCGTCATAAAAGCAGTATCCATTCCTATATTTACTTTATAGTCCGCAATAAGGAATTGACAGAAGATATCTTTCAGGAGACTTTTGTTAAGGTGATTATGACTATTAAGCAGGGCCGTTACACAGAAAACGGTAAGTTTAAAGCATGGATCACACGTATTGCACATAATCTGATCATTGATAACTTCCGCCAGGAACGCAGTGAGAATACGGTTTCCAACGATGAAGTGGAAGTGGATCTGTTCAATAATATAAAACTTTGCGACGGAACGATTGAAGATAACATCGTACGCCACCAGGTATTGTCGGATGTGAAGAAACTGGTAAAACATTTGCCCGACAGTCAGCGTGAAGTGCTGGAGATGCGGTATTATCAGGATCTGAGCTTTAAAGAAATTGCCGATATCACAGGTGTCAGTATAAATACGGCATTGGGGCGCATGCGTTATGCGATCCTGAACATGCGCCGTATGGCTGAAGAAAACAGCATAGAGTTATCTATGGCATGATCGGTTCACGAAGCGAGCCAATTGTGATTTTTATCATCCGGTAAAAAATATTCTCCGGTTCATATAATAAGTAGAATAATCTCCCGTTTTATTATCAAACGAATAAAAAGGGGATGCCTATGAAGAGATTTTCTACACAATGTATGGATGGATTGAAAGATAGAACTAAAAAGAACCGGAACGAGAAGAAAAGTACACCAAGCAGACAAACGCTTGATTTCCTTTCTCAATTTGCAAGGAGCTACCACGTAGAGCCTGCATTGCAACCGGAACTCTGTGGTTATGTGATGAACTAAGAAATTGAAGGAAAGAGGACACTAACATCGTGTTCTCTTTCCTTTTTTTGTACCTTTGCCAAAAAGACTTGAGATTATGAAACATAAAATTGCTCCTTCTTTGTTGTCTGCCGATTTCCTGAACCTGCAAAAAGAGGTGGAAATGATCAATAATAGTGAGGCAGACTGGTTGCACATGGATATTATGGATGGTGTTTTCGTCCCGAATATATCTTTCGGTTTTCCGGTGCTGGATGCTGTCAAGCCTATCCTGAAGAAACCGATGGATGTACATCTGATGATTGTCGAACCCCAGAAATTTGTCAAGGAAGTAGCTGCGGCAGGTGCTTATATGATGAATGTGCATTATGAAGCCTGTACGCATCTGCATCGGACTATCGGTGCGATAAAAGAGGCTGGTATGAAGGCGGCTGTTACTTTAAATCCGCATTCTCCGATCAGTTTGCTGGAAGATATTATTCAGGATTTGGATATGGTTTTGCTGATGTCGGTTAATCCGGGCTTCGGCGGACAACGTTTTATCGAGCATTCAGTCAATAAGACGACTCGTCTGAAAGAAATGATCCGCGAGAGGGGACTGGATACGCTGATCGAGGTAGATGGCGGCGTGAATCTGGAAACAGGAAAACGATTGCTTGAAGCCGGGGCGGATGTACTGGTTGCCGGTAGCTTTGTTTTCAGCTCTCCTGATCCGATACAAACGATAAAAGAGCTGAAAGAGATGTAGAGAATTTGATAACCAACCAAAACCGACCTTTGTATGATCCTGAAAGAAATACAGAAGCGGCCGTTTGTCAGGCCGCTTTTCATTTGGATAACCGGAATCTTGCTGCAATCTTCCTTTCATTGTAGTCTCGTCTCGTTGTTACTGATCGTAGTTTCTATGATCTTCGTCGCTTTTGCCTGGCTGGCTCCGGGCATGCAGCCGGAAGGTTGTAATTATGAATTACGCTGGATATGGGGCGTGGTATTCCTTTCTTTATTGCTTAGCTTTTCGATACAGCGGACTGCTTACTGGCAGGACAGGAGGGAAGAACCTGCTGTTTCCTCATTAATGAAATTTGCCCGGCAGGAACAAGCCGACTTGCTGAAGCCTTTCGACCGGCTGAATCTGTCTAAAGAAGAGAAGTCGGTGCTGGCAACCATTACGCTGGGATATCGTAAAGATATGAGCCGTGATGTGAGGAAGCGGTTTTCCGTCACCGGTGTTGCCCATCTTTTGGCAGTAAGTGGTTTTCATGTGGCTGTCGTCTGCGGGTTCCTGTCTTTCCTGTTCTCTTTTTTGCCTAAGAGTGGTTTCTGTAGATGGGGGAGGTATTTGTCGACACTTTGCCTGCTTTGGTGTTTTGTGGTGGTAACCGGATTGGCACCGTCGGCTGTTCGTGCCGGTTTGATGCTGACGCTTTATCTGACCGGGCAGGTACTTAGGCGGAGGACTGACGGGTATAATACATTGGCGGCAGCAGCTTTCTGCATGTTGGTCTTTAATCCGTTGTATCTCTTCGATGTCGGTTTTCAGTTGAGCTATCTGGCTGTCTTGGCGATCTTGTTTCTACAACCTCGTTTACAGAACCTTATCGTCGTGAGAAATCCGTTGGTGGCAATACCCTGGGGCTGGATAACCGTCACACTGGCAGCTCAGGCGGGAACGACCTTGCTTTGCCTCTATTATTTCCGGCAGTTCTCGCTGGTCTTCCTTTGCACCAATCTGCCATTGACCTTCCTGTCGACCTTTCTTATTCCGGCAGGGCTTGTCTGGCTCTTGCTTCCTCCCGGTATTCCCGGATACGGATTGTTGCAGCTGTTTGTAGAAAAGCTGACGCATACCTTGTTTTGGATCGTAGATGCTTTCAGTCGCGTGACGCAGGTTACTTTTCAGGGGCGTATCGATGTATGGTTTACCGTGCTGGGATATTCTTCCATACTCTCATTCTTATTGTATGTCAAAACCAGGCGGCCGGGGTTTCTTCTGGCAGGTTTACTTCTATTGTTATTTATATTCTTTGAATTGCTTATTGAACGTTTTTTTACTGGGTAGAACGCAAAAAAGTACTACCTTTGTCACTGTAAACAAGATTATATATGATTACAAAAATCATTCACGAAGAGAAAATACAGAAAGCCAAGAAATACGTTGAGAAAGGCGAAAGTTTTGTCATTGTAACCCATGTCACCCCTGACGGTGATGCTATTGGTTCTTCTTTGGGGTTGTACCATTTCCTTACTACGTATGGTAAAGATAATGTAACAGTTGTTGTCCCGAATGAATTTCCCTCGTTCTACAGATGGATGCCGGGAGCAAAAGATATTGTGATTCATGAGAAGTATCCTGATTTTGCCGAACAGCTGATCCATGATGCGGATGTTATTTTTTGCCTGGACTTTAACGAGCCTAAGCGTATCGAGAAGCTGGCTCCTGCCGTTATCGCTTCTGAAGGGCGTAAGGTGATGATCGATCATCATCTGAATCCGGCCGATTTCTGTCGGGTAACGATGTCGTATCCGGAAATGTCGTCGACCAGCGAGATGGTTTTCCGTTTCATTTGCCGTATGGGAATGTTCGATCTGATGACGAAAGAGGCGGCTGCATGTATCTATACAGGGATGATGACGGATACCGGTTCGTTTACTTATAATTCCAATAAACCGGAAATTTATACGATCATCAGTGAGCTGATCAAGAAAGGGATCGATAAAGACTTGATATATCGTAAGGTATTCCAGGTTTACTCTGAATCTCGTCTGCGCATGCAAGGGTATGTCTTGTATGAAAAGATGAGGATTTATCCGGAACATCATGCGGCCCTGATAACTCTTTCAAAGGAGGAATTGGATCGGTTCCATTACAAAACAGGGGATACGGAGGGTTTTGTCAATATGCCGTTAAGTATTGAGGGAGTTACATTCAGTGTCTTTATCCGTGAAGACAGAGATTATATTAAAGTCTCACTCCGTTCGGTAGGTGATTTTCCTTGTAACCTGTTTGCTTGTCAGTATTTTAATGGCGGCGGACATAAAAATGCTTCCGGCGGAGAGTTTTTCGGCTCTTTGGAGGATGCTGTAGCTACGTTTGAAAAGGGATTGAAAGAATTTAATCCTAATAAAACAGAAGAAATAGAGAAACTTGCCTGAGATATGGCAGATATTATTTACATTTGTCGCTCATTTATACATTAAAGAATAACAGATGAAGAGAGGTTTTAATATCCTGATGATTTTGTGTGTGGCTCTGCTGGTGGCTTCGTGCGATAAAACGAAGTCGTATACTGAGCATTTGAAGGATGAGAGGAAAGCGATTGATCGGTTGATTGATCATGAGGGATTTAAGATTCTTAAAAACTATCCGTCAGATGGTGTTTTTAAGGAAAATGAATTTGTGAAGTTGGACAATGATGTGTATCTGAACGTGATAGATTCCGGTAATGGGAATAGGGCGGTATTGGGACAAACAAAGGTCTTTTGCCGGTTTGAAGCGTATGGAATACTGGATTCGGATACAGCTTATTTAATGGCTAATAACCTAACTTACGGACCATCATATGTCTATGGATATCCAACTGAATTTGTTTTCGGTTATAATGTTTATTCCGGAGAATATGTAAATTACTTCCCTGATCAATTTGTCGGCGAAGGGTTGGCAACGCCTCTATATCATGTAGGGGAAGGGGCTGTCGTTCGACTGATTGTTCCGTTTAAGCGGATGGGAAATACTTTTCAAAGCCAATATTTCCCGGTTTATTTCAAAAAAGTAAGATATACATTTGAAAAATAATCTAATTTACTTATGACTCTAATTAAATCTATTTCCGGTATTCGCGGTACAATAGGCGGAGCACCGGAGGACGGACTAAATCCGTTGGCCATAGTGAAGTTTGTAGCAGCTTATGCTACCTTCATCAGAAAAAACACGACAGTTACAACAAATAAAATCGTAGTCGGACGCGATGCCCGCATCTCAGGACCGATGGTTAAACAGGTGGTTTTGGGTACGCTTACAGGTATGGGATTCGATGTTGTCGATATCGATCTGGCTACAACCCCGACTACTGAATTAGCCGTAGCTATGGAAGGAGCATGCGGCGGTATTATATTGACTGCCAGTCATAATCCGAAACAATGGAATGCCTTGAAGTTGTTGAACGAGAAAGGTGAGTTCCTGAATGCTGCTGAAGGTGCTGAGGTACTGGATATTGCAGCTTCCGAAAGTTTTGAATTTGCAGATGTCGATCATTTGGGAAAAGTGATTGTCGACAATACATATAAACAGAAACATATCGAGAGTGTACTCAATCTTGACCTGGTGGACGTAGAAGCTATCAAGGCGGCTAACTTCCGGGTAGCTATTGATGCAGTGAACTCTGTGGGTGGTATCGTTTTGCCGGATTTGCTGTATGCATTGGGTGTAAAGGAAATCTTTAAACTGCATTGTGCACCTCACGGAAACTTCTCTCATAATCCGGAACCTATCCCTGAAAACCTGACAGAGATTTCAGACCTGATGAAGCATGCGAAAGCAGATGTCGGTTTCGTTGTCGATCCGGATGTAGACCGTTTGGCTATTATCTGCGAAGACGGTGAAATGTTTGGTGAAGAATATACATTAGTAGCTGTTGCCGATTATATTTTGAGTCATACTCCCGGTAACACTGTCAGCAATCTGAGTTCAAGCCGTGCATTGCGTGATGTCACTCGTGCTCATGGTTGCGAATACAATGCAGCTGCTGTAGGTGAGGTAAATGTTGTTACGAAGATGAAAGCAACCAATGCAGTGATTGGCGGTGAAGGCAACGGCGGTGTGATCTATCCGGCCAGCCATTACGGTCGTGATGCGTTGGTAGGTATCGCTTTGTTCCTGACTCATCTGGCAAAGAAGAAAATGAAGACAAGTGAGTTACGTGCCAGCTATCCTCCGTATTTCATCTCTAAACAGAAAGTACAACTGACTCCGGATATCGATGTGGATGCTATCCTGGCTAAAGTAAAAGAGAAATTCGCTCAATATGATATTACAGATATCGATGGTGTGAAGATCGACTTCCCGGATAAGTGGGTTCACCTTCGTAAAAGTAATACAGAACCGATCATCCGTATCTATTCAGAAGCTCACACTATGGAAGAAGCTGAAGAGATTGGCGGCGAACTGATCGCGGTGATCAACGAGATGTGTAAGTAATCCAAAGAATACATATAAAAACGCTTATAAACCATTCACCCTTCACCTTTTCCTTCTTAAAGTACTGGTTTGTTTTACTTTAAGTGGGTGAATGGAGGGTGAACGGTTTCTCTGAAAGGTGAATGGTTGGCTTAAACCGTTCACCTTTTGAGTTTCATATTTTCCCGCACTTAAAATAAGTAACACTTTTCTCCCTGTATATTACCACAAAACCAATAATAAACTATACCTTTAGATACGACTTTGAAATCAAAGGATGGCTGTCGTTAAGCTTTGCGACCTCCGTCGTTAAGCTTGATGACGGAGGTGGTTAAGCATGCCGACCACGGTCGTTAAGTGAAAGAGTTATAGGGTTTGCCTTAAATAGTACTGACTTACTCCTTACTTACAAGTGAGGCAGGGAGTAGAAAAAACAATCGTATATATGCCAGCAAAGTATTTGTTTTACAAAAATCCTCATTCTCCCGGACAGGAAGAAGAAGAAGGCGTATTGCATGCCCGTGTCGTGGAAGGGCAGGTGCTGCGTTTTGAAAAGTTATGTGAGATAATTGCCGATCGCGGTACCTTCAATGAAGGAGAGGTCAAAGGTATAATGACTTTTTTTAAAGAAGAGTTGGTTCGGGCACTGAAAGACGGTGACTCGGTGGAGATCGATGGGATAGGTTCGTTTTATGTTACGGCTAAATGTCCGCCTATACGTGACCCCAAAGAGATCAGGGCGGAAAGTATCCGGTTTTCGAAAGTTGTTTTCCGGGCCTGTAAGGAACTGAAAAAGGAGATGAGCTCCATGCATTTCGAGAGGGCGACGGATTATCGAAAAAAAGTGGCCTACATTCCCGGGCAACGTCAGGAACGTATTCTCCGTTATCTGTCGAATCACAGGGAGGTCACCAGTTCCGATTGCATGGGGGTGAATGTCTGTTCCCGTTATATAGCCCAGCAGGATCTGAAGTTGTTGAGAGAAGAGGGGCGTATCGTTCGTCTGGGAGGTCCGAAAGTAGCTGTTTATGTTTTAGCGGAGAAAAAAGAGGTGTGAAATGAAAGTTACATTATTGAAAGGAAATCTGAGTTCCGGCAAGCTGGTGGCACTGGAAACCGTCGCGGAACGTATAAAGGATGAGGATCAAGCCCGGCGGGTGAGGGATATGCGTGAAATGATTCCTTATTGTTCGCCCGGAAGCCGGTTGGCTGATGCGGAAAAAATTCCGGTGGTACTCTTTGCTTCCGGTTATAAGGAGCAGGTTTGGAAGCAGTATAACGGTTTGGTTTTACTGGAATTTAATCGTTTGGCAAACAGGGCGGAGGCCAGGCGGTTGCGTGATGAGATTACAAAGTACAACCAGCCTTTATTGGCCTTTATCGGTTCAAGCGGATTGAGTGTGAAGGTCGTGGTTCGCTATACGCTGCCGGACGGTTCGCTGCCGGTGGAGAAAGAGGCGGCGGATTGTTTTCATGCACATGCCTATCGCAGGGCGGTATTGCATTATCAGGCGCAATTACAGTGGCCGGTCGATTTCAAGGAGCCGTCGCTCGACCGGGGATGCCGCTTGTCGTTCGATCCGGAGTGTTTTTATAATCCGGAGTCGTTGCCTGTCCGGATGGAACAGCCGTTGAAGATGCCTGAAGATTCCGCATATACGGAACAGATACGGGTTTCTGATGATCCGCTGGCACGTATCTTGCCGGGTGTGGAGCAATATAATAAGATGGCAATGCTTTTCGAGACTTGCCTGAATCAGGTGTATCGCGAACAGGGTCCCGATTGGGGAGAGAAGGAACCGAAAGATTTTATAGCGGCGGTCAGTGCGCTTTGTTTCGATTCGGGTGTTCCGGAGGAAGATGTCGTGCGCTGGCTTTATTTCCGGATGTGGAGTCTTGGCGATCAGCCTTTGTTGAGGCTGACGGTTCATAATGTGTATCTTTCGCGTAAATCGTTCGGGAAAAAACCTTGCCTGCCGCAGCCGATGAACCTGCTGGCACGGATGGAGGAGTTTCTGAAACGGCGGTATGAGTTTCGGAAGAACGAGATTATCGGGGAGGTAGAGTACAGGGAGAAACATTCTTTCTGTTTTCGTTTCCGACCGGTGACGCCGGAGGTGCTGAACGGGATCTGTCTGAATGCGATGGAGGAAGGGCTCGATATCTGGGATAAAGATGTGAGGCGTTATATTTATTCACCGCGGGTACCGAACTATAATCCGCTGGAGGAGTTTCTATACAATTTGCCGGGATGGGACGGAAAGGACCGGATACGTGCATTGGCGGATACGGTGCCGACATCGGATCCGGAGTGGAGGAATCGTTTTTATGTCTGGTTTGTCAGCATGGTTGCGCATTGGCAAAAGACAGACCGGCTGTATGCGAACAGCCTGGTGCCGGTACTGGTTGGCGGACAAGGGATTTCGAAATCGACGTTTTTCCGTTTGCTTCTGCCGCCTGTGTTAAGGGATTATCATGCGGAAAGTATTAATTTGGAGAATAAGAGTGAAGCGGAGTTATTGATGGCTCAGAACGTGTTGATCACGATCGATGAGTTCGACCGTTTGAGCCGGAAGTATCAGGCTGATTTGAAACACCTGATCCAGAAACCGGAAGTGAAGATACGCCGCCCGCATCAGAAGACATTTCAGCAGATGAGGCGTTTGGCTTCTTTTTCGGCTACGGCCAATCCGATGGAGTTGCTGACCGATCCGACCGGCAGTCGTCGGTATGTATGTGTACAGGTAACGGGGCCGATCGATGTTTCTTCTCCGTTGGAGTACGAACAGTTGTATGCGCAGGCAGTCCATGCTATTCGTTCGGGCGAACGTTATTGGCTGAATACGGAAGAAGAGCAGCTGTTGACGCAGAGTAATGCCGGTTTTCAAGACGAGCCGTTGGAGATGCAATATCTGTTCAGTTATTTCCGTTTGCCGGAAGAAGGGGAGCGGAAAGAGCGGTTTACGTCAGTCGAATTGTTGGATATTATTTCGGAACGCTCCAAACGGAAGTTCAGTAATACGTCGGCTTGTCGTTTCGGTAAAATGCTGAATGCCTCAGGGATTCGGAAGATACATACGAGGACTGGGAATTATTATTGTTTGGTGAGGAAAGTGTAGAAAATAATGAACCCAAATGACAGGTTTTGTAGGGGCGGGGTTTGCCCGCCCTTTGCGACAATAATATAACAACCGGTGAAGAAGGGCGGGCAGACCCCGCCCCTACGGTCGAACCTGCCTGTTCCATTATGACGGCGCCTGTAAGGGCGGTTCGCGAACCGCCCCTACCAACGACACTACATTCAAAACTGACAAAATATGAAGGTGAACGGTTTCTATTAACCATTCACCTTTTTTTGAAACCGTTCACCTGTGTTTATTGCAGATATGTCTTGTTTTACAATGTGTTGAGTGTGTCTAGGTGAACGGTGAACGGTTTTTATGCTATTTTTAATATGTTATAAGAATAATCGTTGAAACTCCTGCTCGAAATTGGGAGTAAACACGCTTTTCCCCAGATTGGCTTTTATCTCTTCCATCGGCCAGAAACGTCCGCCATCCAACTCTTCGGCATCCGGTTGGATTTCTCCGTTATAAACGGTACGGAAAGTATTGACCAGTTCTTTTTCGATGACCGATTCGAAAACATAGCGGGTGATGAATTGTGGTGTAAACTCGGTTATACCTAATTCTTCCCGAACTTCTCGGCGAAGGGCTTCTTCCACTGTTTCTCCGTAATCGATATGTCCGCCGACAGCCGTATCCCATTTGCCGGGTTGGATATCTTTATTCATCGAACGCTTTTGTAGATACAATTCTCCTGCATCATTAAAGATATGCAGGTGGATGACCGGATGTAATTGTTTGCTCCCGCTATGGCATTCCCGGCGTGTCGCCTTACCTATTGTTTCTCCCTCTTCGTTGACCAGAGGGAACCATTCTTCTTTCATCTTTTTCTATATTTTGAGCATGCAAAGATAAGGAATAAAGGAGGTTGGAATATGGATTTTAATTATTACTTTTGCAAAGGACATAATAAAAAGAAATAACTATGACAAAATCAACTATGGCCCTGGAAGCAGAAAAAGCTGAATTGGCAAGAATTGTATTAGCCTTGGATGATATGGATTTAGTAAAGAAAGTAAAAGCCTCTATCAAACGTATTACTACTCCGAAAGAAGATCCTTTCTTTACCAACCCGGCAAACTTGGCGCATTTCCGGAAATCTGTGCAACAGAAGGAAAACGGAGAAGTCGTGGAGTTGACACCTGAACTTCAGAAAGAGTTGCTTGGTTTATGAAATATAAACTGATTATTACTGAGAAAGCTAAGGTGGATATTGCTTCCTTCTCTAGTACAGGTGATAAAGCAGCTGCTAAGAAAGTGAATGCATTATTAAATGAATTACGTGAACATCCTTACACCGGCACCGGTAAACCTGAGGCTTTGCGGGGAAACTGGTCCGGCTACTGGTCTCGCCGTATCAATAAAAAAGACCGATTAATTTATACGGTTGAGGAAGACAAAGTAATCGTAACAGTAGTACAAGCGAAAGAGCATTATAATAACAAATGATAGAGCTATTATAATGCTTTTATAACATCCGCCAATTCCTTATCCGATAACCCTTCTCCATAAGTCGCATAATCCAGACGGAACGTGCAGCCGTTTTTATATTCGGAACAGCCGTATGCCGTTTTTCCCCGCAGGATATTTCCTTTCTTACAGATCGGACAAACAGGTTTTTCTATTTCTTTCGGTTTCTCTTCCTTCTTAGCACGTGGCTTACGAGGTTTCTTTTCCTTTTTCTCCTCTTTAGTCCCTTTTTCTGCTTTCGGAGCTTCTTTGGCAGCTTCCTCGATAGTGATCGTGCGGGTAGACTGGTCGGACAGTACGTTGATGACTACCTGGTTTACCATTTGTTTCAGTTCTTCCAGGAAAGTCCGGGCTTCATATGTGCCCCGTTCTATCTGACGCAGTTTCTTTTCCCATAAACCGGTAAGTTCGGCACTTTTGAGCAGCTCTTCATGTATCGTACCGATCAGTTCCTTTCCTGTTGCGGTAGGGAACAGGTTCTTACGTTCTTTCCGGATATAGTTCCGTTTGAATAATGTTTCGATAATTGCGGCACGGGTGGAAGGACGACCGATGCCATTCTCTTTCAAGGCATCCCGCAAGTCTTCATTATCCACTAATTTACCGGCTGTCTCCATGGCACGAAGCAAGGTCGCTTCCGTATATGGCTTGGGGGGAGTCGTCCATGTCTCCTTCAGCAATGGTTTGTGAGGACCTGACTCTCCTTTCGTAAAGTCAGGCAAAACACCTTCTTCTTCGGTCGGTTCGACATCTGGGTCTTTCTGTTCCGCTCCGAAAACGACACGCCATCCCGGCTTCAATATCTGCTTTCCGGTCACTTTAAAATCCACCTTACCCACTTTACCGAGTACGGTAGTAGTTGATATTTCGCAATCCGGATAAAAGGCGGCTATAAAGCGGCGGGCAACCAGGTCATACACCTTCCGTTCGTTTTCCGTCAGATTACGGGCCGGAACACCGGTCGGGATGATCGCATGGTGATCGGTAACCTTCGAGTTGTCGAATACCTTTTTGCTTTTAGGAATCTTGGCGTTCAGTAACGGAGCAGTCAGCTCGGTATAGTCCACCAGACCTTTCAGCGTATTCGGGACTTTCGGATAAATATCTTCACTCAGGAATGTGGTATCTACACGCGGATAGGTCGTCACTTTCTTTTCATATAATGACTGGATCAGTTTCAACGTATCGTCGGCGGTAAAGGCAAATTTCTTATTGCACTCTACCTGCAACGAGGTCAGGTCGAAAAGACGGGGAGCATATTCTTTCCCTTTTTTTTCGGAGATATCGGTGACGGTGAAGTCCTCCTGCTGTACGATTTCAAGGAAAGCTTCCCCTTCCTCTTTCTTGGTAAATTTACCTTTAGTGGCGGAAAACGTCGTATTCCGGTAGACCGTCTTCAATTCCCAGTAAGGTTCGGGCTTGAAATTGTCTATTTCTGCCTGCCGGTTGACGATCAGTGCCAGTGTCGGTGTCTGAACGCGTCCGATGGAAAGGACCTGGCGGTTTTGTCCGTAACGGATCGTGTATAAACGGGTGGCGTTCATACCCAATAGCCAGTCGCCGATGGCACGTGACAGTCCGGCTTCGTATAATGTCTTAAATTCGGTTTGTTCCTTCAGATGCTGGAAACCTTCGCGGATGGCCTCTTCGGTCAGAGAAGAGATCCATAACCGGTAGACCGGGCAGGTACAGCCGGCTTTCTGCATCACCCAACGTTGTATCAATTCCCCTTCCTGGCCGGCATCACCGCAGTTGATCACCATTTCCGCATTCTGCATGAGGGTTTCGATCACTTTGAACTGCTGCTCGTAAGTCGGGTTACTGATCAGTTTGATACCGAAACGGGGCGGGATCATCGGAAGCGCACTCAGGCTCCACCGTTTCCATTCGTCGGCATAGTCATGAGGCTCCTTCAGTGTACACAGATGTCCGAATGTCCAGGTAACCTGATATCCGTTTCCTTCAATATACCCGTTCATCTTTTTTGTAGCCCCCAGTACTTCGGCAATCTCGCGTGCCACACTCGGTTTTTCAGCAATACATACTTTCATCTGCAATCTAATCCTTTCGTAAAAATCATACAAATGTACGCTTTCCTGTTGATATTTCCATGAGAAAGTTCTGTTCAGATACTTGTTTCTTTGGAAAACTTTGCGAACTTTGTCTTGCCTAAAAGGTGCGCAAAGTTTAACAAGAAACATAATATCATGAACAGCAAACTATTCTTACTGGCTGCTGCATCCGCATTTTCAATGTCTGGTGTGGCCGCAAACTACACCAACTTTATCATCATCAACCTCGACGATGCAGGTTATGGGGATTTCTCTTATAACGGTGCCTACGGATATAAAACGCCAAACATCGACCGTATGGCTGCCGAGGGAGTTCGTTTCACTCATTTCCTTGCCGGACAACCTATCAGCGGAGCATCGCGTGCCGGATTGCTGACCGGTTGCTATCCGAACCGTATCGGTTTTGCCGGAGCACCGGGTCCGGGTTCCGATTATGGCATCAGTCCTGATGAAATGACGATAGGAGAGTTGCTGAAACAAAAAGGATATAGTACGGCTGTCTTTGGTAAATGGCATTTGGGAGACGCCAAACAATTCCTTCCTTTGCAGAACGGTTTCGATGAATATTACGGGCTGCCTTATTCCAATGATATGTGGCCTTTCCATCCGCAACAGGGGGAAGTGTTCAATTTCCCGGATCTGCCGACTTACGATGGAAACGAAATAGTCGGTTATAATACCGATCAGACCCAATTTACAACCGATTATACGAATCGTACGGTAAACTTCATCAAGAAAAACAAAAATAAACCGTTCTTTATCTATTTGGCGCATTCCATGCCGCACGTGCCACTGGCTGTTTCCGATAAGTTTAAAGGAAAGAGTGAACAGGGGTTATATGGTGATGTAATGATGGAACTCGACTGGAGTGTCGGTGAAGTGTTGAAAGCTTTACGTGAACAGGGATTGGAAGAAAATACCCTGATCGTCCTCACTTCCGATAACGGTCCCTGGGCTAACTACGGAAACCATGCCGGTTCTGCCGGAGGATTGCGTGAAGCAAAGGCCACCACTTTCGATGGCGGTAACCGTATTCCTTGCGTCATGTACTGGAAAGGGGTGACCCAACCGGGAACAACCTGCAACAAACTAGCTTCCAATATCGACCTGTTGCCTACGCTGGCAGATATCAGTGGTGCTCCGCTGCCGCAGCGTAAGATTGACGGTGTAAGTATCCTGCCGTTAATCAAGGGAGAAAAGGATGCTAATCCGCGTGAATCGTTCGTCTATTATTATCATAAGAATGATCTGGAAGCAGTGACAGACGGCAAGTTCAAACTCGTTTTCCCGCATAAGTATGTAACTTATGGTGCTTACGTGCCGGGTAATGACGGTCAGCCGGGTGATTTGACGAACCTGGAATTGAAAAAGGCTGAAATGTACGACCTGCGCCGTGATCCGGGAGAACGTTACGATGTCATTTCCCAATATCCGGAAGAAGCAGCCAAGCTGATGAAGATCGCCGATGATATGCGCAAGGATTTGGGAGATAACCTGACACGTGTGAAAGGTCCTGGACGTCGTGAACCGGGGAAACTGAAATAATATATTATTATATAGGTAATGAAAAACGCTGATCTAATTTTGAAGGCTGGTCTGTTAGCAACATGCCTGCCTATCATTGGTTGCAACTCAAACAAAAAGACGGAGAAAGAGGCGGAGGAACGCCCGAATATCCTTTTTATTTTGTCTGACGACCACACCGGTCAGGCATGGGGTATCTATGGAGGTATCCTGGCTGACTATGTTAAGAATGAGAATATCCGCCGTTTGGCCCAGGAGGGTTGCGTGCTGGATAATTGCTTTTGCACGAATTCGATATCTGCTCCCAGCCGTGCAGCTATCATGACCGGTGCTTACAGTCATCGCAACGGAGTGTATACATTGGAGGACGGGCTGGATCCGGCTGTCGACAATATCGCCAAACAGATGCAGGCCGGCGGTTACCAGACAGCTCTGATCGGCAAATGGCATCTGAAGAGACAACCTGCCGGTTTCGACCATTTCAATGTATTCCATGACCAGGGCGAATATGTTAACCCTATTTTTAAGACGGCTGAAAACTGGGTGGACGACGATAAAGGCAAACAAGGCGTTGAGGTAAAAGGTTTCTCGACCGATATCGTTACCGACCAGACGATGGAATGGATACGCAACCGCGACAAAACGAAACCTTTCATGATGTGCTGCCACTTCAAAGCAACCCACGAACCCTGGGATTTCCCCGAACGGATGAAGCACCTCTATGACGATGTCGTTTTCCCGGAACCGGAGAGCATGATGGAGTTCGGACCGGAGGAATCGGGCAGAGCTTTCCAAGGACAGCAGCTGGAGAATATGGGCTGGCGTTGGGAGACTGCCTCGAAAGACCCGGATGCCTGGTGGTGTCGTTATCCGGAACTGCCTTTCTCTACCAAGGGAATGGATAAAGTGGCTGCCCGTAAGAAGATTTACCAGAAGATGATTAAGGATTATCTGCGTTGCGGTGCTACGATCGACGATAATATCGGTCGTTTGCTGAAGATGCTCGATGAAGAGGGACTGAGCAAGAATACGATCGTCGTGTATGTATCCGATCAGGGATATTTCCTGGGTGAACACGGTATGTTCGATAAACGCATGATGTATGAAGAACCTTTGCACATGCCGTTCGTGATCCGTTATCCGAAAGAAATTCCTGCAGGAACACGTAATAAGGATATTATCCTGAACGTGGACTTTGCCGCTACACTTGCCGACTATGCCGGAATAAAAGCTCCGGAAAGATCGCAGGGAGAAAGTTTCCGTGAAAACCTGAAAGGCGAGACTCCTGCCGACTGGCGCAAGGCGATGTACTACCGTTACTGGACACATCATTCCATTCGCCCGGCTCATATGGGTATCCGCAACGAACGTTATAAACTGATGTTCCTCTATGGCGACCGTCTGAATGCAACCGGTTCGGAAGAAACACCGACTACGCCGGCATGGGAATTTCATGATCTGAAGGTCGATCCGAAAGAAGACAAGAACATGTATAACGATCCTCAATATGCCGATGTGATCAAGGAGATGAAACAGGAACTGTTGAAACTCCGTGCGGATGTCGGTGATACAGATGCCGATACACCTCGGATGAAGGAAATAATGGACCAGTATTACTGGTAATGTTTATACGCTTTTACTGAAAAAGGAGGCTGTGACATAAGGACTGGATAGCCCGTGCCGCAGTCTTCTTTTTGTTTCTAAACAATTAATAAACCACTAAAATAATGGAAATGAAGAATGTTTATATTATGACTGTTGCCAGTCTCTTTCTGGGACTAAGCCCGTTGGCGGCACAACAGAAGACAGGTAATATTGTCGAGTATTTCGGAAAAGAAAGAGTAGAACGGGTGGATGAAGGTATCGTACTTCACTCTTTCAAACAGGGATATTTTGTTCCGGTAACGGCTCCTTCCGGCTATTTATTCACTACCTCTGACGGACTGGGATGGGAGATTGCGACCGGTAAGTTCAAGGCTCCTTCCGAAAACAACCTGACAGCAACCAACTACGGACGAACCCGTGAAGCTGTACAATGGACACCGATCGAGGCTGATTCTACCGGTAAGTTCGCCAACCGTGCTTTACGCCGTGCCTATGTCTTTACCGAATATAATGCCGATAAACCTCAGATTGCCTTACTCGAATCAAGCGGAAACACCCGTACTTTTATCAACGGTATGCCTCACGAAGGAGATCATTACGATTTTGCTTATACGTTGATCCCTTTCCGGATGCAGAAGGGTAATAATGAATTTATTTTCACGCCCGGACGTTTTGGCAGAGTTGCCGCTAAACTGATCCTTCCGTTCAAACCGGTGATGTTGACCAAACGGGATATGACGCTTCCGGATATTATCAATGGAGAAGGAGAGAAGTGGGGAGCTATCCGTGTCGTGAATGCACAGGAAAAAGCGCTTTCCGGATTAAAGATACAATGTGAACTGGAAAATGGGGAAACAGCCACCCTGACAACGGATGATATCATGCCGATGATGGTTCGCAAGGTTAAATTCCGTATCCCTGCTGCTACGTCGACGAAGACGGGGGCAACGAAAGCAACGGTTACCCTGCAGGACAAATCTGGCAAGGAGATCGACCGTACGGAAATTGTTTTGCAGCAAAAAGACGCATCTGTCATACATGAACGTACTTTCATCAGCGATGTGGATGGGAGTGTACAGTATTACAGTGTGAATCCTTCTACTACCCAAGGTGATAATCAGGCTTTGTTCTTGTCTGTTCACGGAGCATCTGTGGAAGCCCGTAATCAGGCTCGTGCTTATGCTCCGAAAGATTGGGGACACATCATCGCTCCGACCAATCGCCGCCCGTTCGGTTTTAACTGGGAAGAGTGGGGACGTATCGATGCGATGGAAGTGCTGGCTGAAGCGGAGAAAGTATTTAAAACAGATCCTGCCCACACCTATCTTACCGGGCATTCGATGGGCGGACACGGTACCTGGTTCCTGGGTGTCACCTATCCCGATCGTTTTGCCGCTATCGCTCCTTGTGCCAGTTATCCGGATATAGCCCGTTATTCGCGGCCGAATGCCGATGCAGCCAATGTGGGCGAGAAACATTTCACAACGATCTGTCAGGCAGCCAATGCCGGACGTGTGCTGGATTTGAAAAGGAACTTCCTGCAATCGGGTATCTATATTCTTCATGGTGATTCGGATAATGTCGTTCCTATCCAGCAGGTACGTCAGATGCGCGAAGTATTAGGCACATTCCATCCGGACTTCTGTTATTATGAATATCCGGGCGGGTCGCACTGGTACAGTAATGAGAGTGTTGACTGGAAACCGATTTTCGATTATTTTCGCTGGCATAAAGTACCTGCAGACGGCGAAGTAAAGCAACTGGAGTTCCATACTGCTTCCCCTGCTATCTCAGCTAAGGATTATTGGGTAACCATCAATCAGCAGGATACGGCCTATGCTTTCTCTTCCGTTTCTTTCAAACAGACGGATAATGGCATTTCGGGTACGACTTCCAACGTGGCATCGCTGACATTCGATCTGCCAGCCTTGAAACTCCCGGCAACAGCAAGTATCATCATCGACAATGAAACAATTTCGGCAGATGCTACCCAGCCGGCTGTGCTGAAGAAAGTTTCCGGTAAATGGACATTGGTGAATGAAATTCCTGCAACAGAGAAATATCCGTCTCGTTACGGAGGCTTCAAACAGGCGTTCGACAAGAATGTGGTATTTGTATATGCTACAGGAGGTAATAAGGAAGAAAACAATTGGTATCAGAACAAGGCTCGTTTCGATGCCGAGACTTTCCTTTATAGAGGAAACGGTTCAATCGACGTGATTGCAGACAAGGACTTTACCCCGTCTGCTTATGCCGATCGCAATGTGGTCCTTTACGGGAATGCAGCCAACAACAAAGCTTGGAACAAGCTCCTGAAGAATGCTCCGGTACAGGTGCTGAAAGGTGAGATCCGCATGGGAGGTAAAGTGTTGAAAGGTAACAATCTGGGTGCTTATTTTGTTTATCCTCGTCCCGACAGCCGTACAGCCAGTGTAGGTGTTGTAGCCGGAACAGGGATTGAAGGAATGAAAGCAACCTATCCGAATGATTACATCTCCGGTATTACTGGTTTCCCCGACCTACTGATCTTCAATGTGGATGTCCTGAAAGATGGTATTCATGGAGTTGAAGTATCCGGTTTCTTCGGTAACGACTGGAGTGTAAAGCAAGGTCATTTTATTACAGAATAAGATCGCGATTTGACTGATAAATATAGTCTAAAGATAAAAAATCCCTGCGCAGGTAGTGACAACTGGCTGCGCGGGGAATAAAAAAACAGCCGTGCGGGTAATTACGACTACCTGCGCGGGTAGTGACAACTGTTATTCAATGTTTTTACGAATCTTGGTCAGATAACCTTTCATCGCTTCCGAATCTTTATCCTTAATAATATCCTGAAGAATATTCAGCTCTTCCTGGATACGAGCGATCTGTTTCGGAGTACGCGGATTAAAGAGAATTTCTGTCAATAGATAATCATCTTCAGACAGCAATCCGCGTGCAATCTTCATGTGACGTTTGAACGTTGTACCCGGTGCATCCTGATGTTTCATGATGGCGGCAAATACCATGGTCGAAGCAAACGGTATACCTAAAGAATAAGCAACCACCTTATCATGTTCCTCAAACGTATATTCACGTATATTCAGGCGCAGGCTGGAATAGATATCTTTGAAGAAGATCTTTCCCAAATGGTCACCTTCCGATATGATGATCGTATTTTCCTTTTCCAGATTTCCCAGATTGGCAAAAGTCGGACCGAACATCGGGTGAGTGGAGACATACGGGAATCCGCAGGTTTCGTAGAACTCTTTCAGATGCGTTTTCACGGAAGCGATATCTGAAATAATACAATACGGTTGCAGATAAGGAAGAACGGTTTTGAACGCGTCGATCGTATAATTCAACGTAACGCAGTTGATAACCAGTTCGGGAGCAAAGTCTGCCACCTCTTCCGGCTTTTGTAACCGTACGGCATTGTAGATGAAACGCATGCGCTTCGGATCATTTTCCAATACTGCTACTTCGTGGTCAAAACTCAGCAAGTCGGTGAAGAAAGAACCCATCTTTCCGGCACCTAATATTAATATCTTCATTATAGATAATTATTTTTATTCATTCATGATGATCATCTGCTGACGAACAGACTCTTCATGTATCTCTTTCAATATTTCCTTTACAAACTCGGTATTCAGGTCCATTGTCTGTCCCATGTCCGAACGTTTTTCCAGGATCTCGCTGTAACGGGGTGATTGCAGGATGGGCATATTATGCTCTTTCTTATACACACCGATCTCACGGGAGATACGCATACGTTTAGCCAGCAGTTCAAGCAGTTGTTCGTCGATACCATCGATCTGGCGACGCAGTTCGGCTAGGTTTTCTGTGGTCTGTGTCTCGTTGCGGATAACCAGTAAATTGACAACATAATCCAATACATCCGGGGTGATCTGCTGTGAAGCATCGCTCCAGGCACAATCCGGACACGGATGCGATTCGATCATCAGACCGTCGAAACTCAGGTCCATAGCCTGCTGTGAAAGCGGGGCGATCAGTTCACGCTTGCCTCCGATATGGCTGGGGTCACAGAAGATCGGCAGGTTCGGCATGCGGCGGCGCAGTTCGATAGGAATATGCCACAGCGGCAGGTTACGGTACATCTTCTTGTCATATGAGCTGAATCCGCGGTGGATAGCTCCCAAGCGACGAAGACCTGCTCCGTACAAACGTTCGAATGCACCGATCCACAATTCCAAATCCGGATTAACCGGGTTCTTGATCAGGACTGGAATATCTACACCTTTCAGCGCATCGGCAATCTCCTGTACAGCGAACGGATTAACGGTGGTACGTGCACCGATCCATAAAATGTCGATTCCGGCTTTCAACGCTTCAAATACATGGTCTTTTGTTGCCACTTCAGTTGCGACATACATGCCGGTTTCTTTCTTTACCCGTTTCAGCCATTGCAGCCCGACTGCACCGATACCTTCGAATCCTCCCGGTTTAGTACGCGGTTTCCAGATTCCTGCACGGAATATCTTTACACCTTTTGAAGCAAGCTGAGTAGCTGCATCCATAACTTGTTCTTCTGTTTCGGCGCTACACGGTCCCGAAATGATGATGGGACGCTGAGGGTCCACACCGGGTAATAAGATTGATTCTAATTCCATTTCCATGATGATATACTTTTATTTGTTTATTTCTAATTGTTTGATTCTGTTTAATGCTTCTTGTAACGCTTCGTTCTTGCAGCAAAGGGAGATACGGATATAACGCTCGCCGCAGCTGCCGAAGATAAATCCGGGAGTGATAAAGACGTTGGCTTCGTACAACACTTTGTTTGCCAGCGCTTCGCTGCCTTCCGCTTCAGCCGGAATCTTTCCCCAAAGGAACATTCCCACCTGGTTCTCATCGAAAGTACATCCCAGGGTATGCATGATTTGTCCGGCGAGGTCACGGCGGCTGCGATAGGTACGGTTCATGTTATCGTACCATTCTTTCGGTGCTTTCAGGGCTTCCACCGCAGCATGTTGCATCGGTTTGAACTGTCCTGAGTCGATATTGCTCTTTACTTTCAGTATCCATTGAACGAACTGTGCATTTGAAGCCAGCATTGCCATACGCCATCCGGGCATGTTGTGCGCCTTGCTCATCGAATTCATTTCGATGCAGATGTCTTTGGCTCCCGGCACACTGAGGATACTTAACGGATGCTCGTTCAGAATGAAACTGTACGGATTGTCATTACAGATGATAATACCGTGTTTGCGTCCGAAAGCAACCAGCTTCTCAAAAAGCTCTTTGCTGGCATTGGCTCCCGTCGGCATATTGGGGTAGTTTACCCACATCAGTTTCACATTGGAAAGATCGCTCTTTTCCAAAGCTTCGAAATCCGGCTGCCATCCCAATTCTTCTTTCAGTTCATAGGGGATCAGGTTTGCCTGTACCAGCTTGCTGACCGAACTGTAAGTCGGATAACCCGGGTTGGGAACCAATACGCCGTCGCCCGGATTCAGGAAAGCCAGCGAGATATGCAGGATACCTTCCTTGGAACCGATCAGCGGCTGGATCTCCGTCTTCGGGTCCAGCTCCACACCGTACCAGGTCTTATACCAGTCAGCAAAACCTTTACGTAATTCCGGAATACCTACATACGGCTGATAACCATGCTCATTGGCATTATGGGCATGTTCGCACAACGTCTCGATCGTCTGTTCCGAAGGAGGCAGGTCGGGACTACCTACGCCGAGGCTGATCACATTCTTGCCTGCGGCATTCATTTCGGCTACCTCTTTCAGCTTCTTCGAGAAGTAGTATTCCTGTACGCTGCCGACGCGGTCGGCAGGTGTGATGTTACACACTTTGTTTTCCTTCTGCATATTCACCTAAAATTTTTAAGTCCTTTGTTAATGGGATGATTGCATCCAATGCTTGTTTGTATCTGGTATAATCAGTAAATGTCAGGTCGATATAGAACAAATACTCCCATTCGCGGCCGATGATCGGGAGCGATTGTATTTTAGAAAGATTCATGTCGTAAAAAGAGAGGATGGAAAGCACTTTGGAAAGACTGCCGGAGGTATGGGGGAGAGCGAATACCAGTGAGGATTTGTTGACGTCTGCCTTTTCAAGCAGGTCTTCAGCCGTCCATCGGTCTGCCAGGGCAAGGAAACGGGTGAAGTTTCGTTTGTTTGTCTCGATCCCTTCGGCAAGGATTTCCATATTGTAGATCTGGGCGGCCAGTTTACCGCAGACGGCGGCGTGTCCTTTCAGCTTATTCTCGGAAATCCATCGGGCGCTCATGGCAGTGTCTTCTTTTTCCACCATCTTCACATTCGGCAGGGTATCGAGGAAGTCGGTACATTGCATCAGCGCGATCGGGTGGGAGTTGACTTCCGTGATATCGTGTATCGTCGTACCCGGTAGTGCAACCAGCGAATGCGAAATACGCAGTTTGTATTCTCCTATCACCCGCAGACCGCTTTCGCGTATCAGCTCATGATTCTGCAGCAGGCTTCCTGCAATCGTATTCTCGATGGCCATCAGACCCAGTATCGCCGGATCTTTCTTGATGGTCGTGATTACATCTCTGAATGTATTGCATCCAACGATCTCAATTTCTCCACCTTCATAGAAGCTACGGGCTGCGATGTCGTGATACGAACCGGCTATTCCCTGAATTGCTACTCTCTTTTTCATCTTTCTGTCTTAAAGTCATAAAAAAAGTCCCACCGTAACCGGCAGGACTTCATATTATTATTGATACATATTATCTATCATCAACGCTTTACATATAAATTCCTGCCTTCACTTTGCTAAAGTAAAAGTAATAAAAGAAATATGTAAAGCTAAATCGATTCATTTGTCTCGTTTGTTTTTAAATACGCAGCAAAAGTAACGCTTTTTTGGAAACTACAAGCAAAAAGTGATATTTTTTTTGTGTTGCCTCCTAAAAATAATGTTCAGACTACTTTTAATCCGGGTTGTAGCGTCAACATTTCTTTCGGTACGGACTTTTTGATACTCTCTATCAGCATGCCGGCAATCGTATGGCGGATAAAGTCCTTACGGGTGATCCAGACAATTTCGCGTGCCGGTTTGGGGATCGCGAAAGGACGAACCAATGTTTTCTGGTCTTCGCTAAGCTGCAGTGTCGCCAGTTCCGGAATAAAAGTGACCCCATTGCCGCTTTCCACCATTCGCATGAATGTCTCCAGGCTTCCCAAACGGTAAGCCGCCTGGCGTAGTTTCACTTTTTCCATCTGGCAGAAACGCATCAACTGGTCGCGGAAGCAATGTCCTTCATCCAGCAGCCAGAGATGTTCGTCACTGATATCTGCCGTACGGATCAGATCCTTTTTGAAGACCGGATCGTTCTTGGCTACATATCCGAAGAATTGTTCATAATATAATGTATCGCCCTGCAACTGATTTTCTGTCGGTTGGTTGGCAATGATAGCGGCATCGATTTCCCCGTTCAGGATGGCTGACATGGTTGGAGCCGTTTTCATTTCCAGGATACGGATATCCAGTTCCGGATGTTTTTCCGACAACTGCTGGAAAAAGCGGGGGAGCAGGTACGGAGCAATGGTCGGGAGTACTGCCAGGCGGAATGTGCCTTTCAGTGACTGCTCTTCCTCATTAACGATATCTTTGATCAACGAAGCCTGGTAAAGAACCGTGCGTGCCTGGTCGATCACCTTACGTCCGGCAGGAGTAGGGCATACCGGCTGTGTATTACGATCAAAAAGTTTGATCCCTAGTTCGTCTTCCAGTTTCTGGATCATCATACTGAGGGTAGGCTGTGTCACTCTGCAATGTTCTGCCGCTTTGGCAAAATGGCGGTAAGTGTCTACCGCCAGGATGTACTCTAGTTGCTGTATATTCATTATTTTACAATTCTCATGATATTAATCCTTACCAAAATCAATTACAAAGATATAAAATTTTTGATAGGTCACATAAGAAAAGCCGGAAAGAGACTCCCGGCTTTAACTGTTTATTTTACTAATGAATGATATATTCCTAGTGTTTAATTCAACTTGAATCGTAATCCTAGTTTTACTCCGAACGACATCACTTTTACCTTATCGGTCACATTCGAATTCAACATCCCGTTGTACGGGATACCTTGACCGACGATCTTATTTCCTTCGGGATGATAAGAAGCAGGAGAGGAGAGTAAGCCCTGGGCCTTTTTCTTCTTCATGTTGGTAAAACCGTAATCTATATAGCCGCCCAGCAGCAGATCAATATCTTTATCCTCATTCAGTGAAACCATAAAACCCAGTTCTGCCGTTCCTGCAACCCCCAGTTTCAGTTTGTTCTTGCCGCTCCAATCAAGTTCTTTACCCGGATCGTTAATCGTACCGAAACCATGGTGAGGGACAGGTGACTCAGATGGTGAACCTACATCGGAAGGGATGTGTGGATAATATCCCGACACATTCAGTTCGGTGGCAGTATTTCCTTGCACTTTATATTTTGCCTTAACTGGTATCTGCAGCTTAATCCCTAGTCCGGCATACAATCCCCAGTTTTCTTTTTCGCCGAAGCGTGTTTGATACATCGCCATCAAAGGTACATCCAACAGGAAAGCTGTCTGTTTCTCTTCCAGGTTCTTCAGTCGGGCACGGAGCTCAAATTCACGGGGATGCCCGGAGAAATCGTCATCGTCGATCATATTGCCCAGCTTCATATATTTTTCGTTGGACATATCACCTTTTAGTTTGCCGGTAGTGGCATAACGGGAGATGCCTGCTCCCGTAGAAAAGCCCCAATGACGATTGAAGAAATAGCTGTAGCGGACATCTATCTCATAGCCCGGTTTCGCATTCCGTTTCCCTTTTTCTTCAAACCCTTCGATCTGATAATTCAGCTTGTAACGGAAAGTGGAAGAACCCACGCCTCCGGAAACCGTCAGGTAAGAGGTTTTTGTCGTGTCTTTTTTCTCTTCCTTGTATTCATTGCGGTACTCACGTTGTAGACGTTGTTGTTGCTGGCTGTGTTCTCTGCTACCCGTTCTTTGCTGGGCGGAAACGTTGCAGGCAAGGCTACCTGCAACAAACACGATGATAGTTTTCTTTATATTTAAAATTATTGTGCTCATATCTATATTCTTTATTTTACGATGATTTTATGAGTTGTTGTTTTTCCTGATTCGGTAGTAACTTTTACGATATAACTACCGGATGCCATGTCGGCAGAGATTTTGGTCTCCGTAGTCATAGTAGTCTTTTTTTCTATCAACTGACCGTTCAGGTTATAGATCTCGATAACGGCAGATTCAGATGTTTCTTCCGGAACTCCCAGGCTGACCGTGATTTTATCACTCTTTTTCACCATTGTCGGATAAACGCGTGTGATCGGGAACTGGGTCAATGTCTCGAACGTGATCGGACAGCTGACCACATAGGTATCATCGGCACGGTATGCCTGAATAAAATAAGTACCCAACAGACCTTCCGGCACGGAATAGTAGATGGAAGTGCCGTTCTTTTCGATCTTTTGCCCGTCCTTGTACCATTGGAAGCGCACAAATTCGTTGTCAGGGTTGGTGATGTACAGGAACTCATTCCATTTCACCAGTATACGCAGACCGTTTTTGTTCACGGTTACTACACGACTACTTTCCAGTCCGCAATCGCCGTATACGTCGACATGGTACTTGCCTTCCTTGTCCGGGGTCAGAGCAGCCGTATATGTATCTGATGTAGCTCCGATGATAACTTCATTATTGAAGAACCACTGGTAACTCAGATTGATACCGATCGCTTCGACTGTCAGGGTGAATGCATCGCCGTCACAGACCTTTACCGATTGTGGCTGTTTGGTGATCGTGGTAGTTTGTAATACTTCTATTTCAAACGGATGAAGTTCGACGAGGTCCGGATCGCTTTTCCTGCGTATGTATACGGTCCCCGTGTAGATACCTTTGGCAATAATGTTGTTGACAGGCACCGTGAGGTAATGGGGCGTTACATCTCTGTAATCCGTATCTTTGAAGCCGGCTTTCAACCCTTCTTCGGAGAAACGGACAGAATATTCGAGGCTATTATCAGGATCAGTCAACAGGATCGGAATTCTGAATTCACCCTCTATACCGCAATACGGTGCGATATCACCCAAAACGCCATCACGTATGATAATCGTATGGTTATAGGCGGGTTGCGGATAGTATTCTTCCGTCGCGATACGTTCTCCGTCATACAATGTTAGTTTGTAGACATTGTAAATATAGGTCCCGACCAGTGTATGGGCTTCTCCTTTGTTGAAAGTATAGCGTTTGGTGCGGGGAACAGTTTCATCCAACGGATAATGGTAGCTGACTGGAGTCGCAGTGTATTCGATTTCCCAACTGTCGTAAGTCACATCGTTGAAACCGACCGGTCGTATCTGTACATATACGGGAGTCCCTTTGTTTACGGATGTTGTAGTCAGGTTGTCCACATCTATAAACTCCTCTGGCTTATTGGTTGTTGTAGATACGGACCATTGTAATCCTCCCCCTGTTCCCGGTCCGGGACCAGGTCCTTCGCTGTCACTGATCACGATAGTATGCCGGTACGGAGAATTGTTATAGTCGTAAGTTTTAACGACCTGGTTGCCGTACATATCATATAGTGTCAGTTTTGTGACAACATACATATAGGTTCCCTTTTCAGTGTGAGCCTCCCGGTTATTGAAATGGTGTCGTTCGGTCTTCAGTTTGGGTGTCATTCCGTAATAATGTTCTGCCGGAGTTACGGAATATTCTATATCCCAGCGTTCAAAGACGATGCCTTCATGTTTTATCGGACGTATCTGTACGAAGACGGGAGTCCCGTAATTAACGGAAGTGGTGGTCTGATCCTTTACGTCCTTGAAATAGGGTTGTTCACTGGTAACGGTGGAAACGGACCATTGTAGCTTAGGATCTATCACGACCGGTTTATCCTGAATGACTACTGTATGTGTGCAGGATGCATTACGGTAGATATACGTAGCGACTTCCGTTCCACTCTTGTAGAGGATCAGTTTGGTTACATTATAGTGATAAATACCTTCAAGCGTGTGGGCCTCTCCCTTATTGAAATTATAACGTACCGTTTTAGCAATGCTTTCGTCTATTGGATAGTGATAGTCAACGGGTGTAGCAGAGTATTCGATGGTCCAGGTGTCGAAATCGATATGTTCGAGACCTGTCGGACGAATTTGCACATACACAGGTGTACCCACCATGACGGATGTCGTGGAATTGTTTTCCACATCATTGAATTCATACAGGTCGGCAGTTGTTTTAGAGACAGACCATTGTAGTTTCAGTGTTGAGTTTGGTTCCCATTGGGCGTAGAGGTCGATATTTTCAGTGATTGTAAACATAGCTCCCGGCAGGTAAACTGTACCGCTGCCATCGGCATGGGTTGTCCATTTTACGAAAATGTAATTTGGACGGTTGGGCAAATTGGTAGCAGGATAGGTGGCAGTAGTAACTTCCCCACCGTCGTAAGCTTGTTTATATGTTTTATCCGGATCGAAATTAGAATGATAGGTTACCTCCAAAGCATCCTCTTTCCATAGAGCCTTATATTTTTTATTTTCAGTGACGGCATCCGAACTTACCCAGTCTTTCTCTTCTGCATCGTCTGTTACCCATTTTAGAAATTGTTTTCCTTCGGGATGAACAAGTTTATCGGCAGCAGTAGTTGGACTGTCTACTTTTCCCTTGTGATTGGTTACTTTATAATAATAGGTGGTTTTACCATCTTCCAGGTTGTAGTAGTCAGTACCGGCGTAATTGTTTTCTCCTAGATTTTCCCAGTTTCCACCGTTTGCGTTAAAACGTACCCAAAGGATTTCAACGGCACCGGAATCGGAAAAACCGTCATCAGCGATGATACGCGTGTTGTCATTCTGGTCTTTGCCTAACAGATCGCTTAAAGTAGAGTTATCGACCGTATCATCGGCAAGACCGCTCGGCAGTATGTCTGCCAGGCTCTTGTCATTCGGCAGTATCGGTATTGTTTTGATAACGCCGTAGTAATTTTCATTTGTTCCGTTCCATCTCGGATCTCCAGCTTTTTTACTGCCATAGGCGATTGGCTTCGGATCGGTTAATCCGAAAATATTAATCAGGGGTTCTCCGATGATATTTGTACCTGTTTTAGATGTCCATGAAGTAGATGTGATGGCTGGATATATATCAGGATATCCACCGGAATAACTATACGTACTTTCATTTCCACTGATAATGTTGTTTCTTAAAGTAGCCTTTCCACTGCCGTATACGGAAATACCTCCTCCGGCATTTCCGGAAGTAGCTGTACCTTTTAGTGCAGTATTTTTGACAATTGTGTTATTTTCGAATGTAACTACGGCTTTTGTATCGACTTCTATGGCTCCTCCTCCGTCAAAACCATCCGCTGTATATGTCCCTTTACGTTGATCGCCTCTTGCCGTATTTCCATAAAAGGTATTATTCCTGACAAGTACATTGGTCAGATACTGACCGACAAAAGCAATAGCGCCTCCTTCGTCGAATGCAGTATTATTCATAAAGGTACTGTTCAAGACTTCGATCTTGCTGCTTCCTCCACCATTATGTGCATAGAAATAAACAGCTCCGCCATCTGCTGTATTTCCCGTATAACCACCGTTATAAGAGTCTACTTCGTTTTCGGTAAATTCACAATTATCGATAATGAATGTATTGGGATAAGCATCTTTCAAGGAGATTACTCCTCCACCTGCTGCTCCGTCTGTTTTTGCTGTCAGTGTAGTATTTTTATACAACCGGCTGTTTTTGATTGAGAAAATCTCAGCCAGATTCTTGGTTATATAAATGATTCCAGCACCGTATGCATCTATTGATCTGGCAAAATTATAGGCAAATGTGCAATTTTCTATCTCATAAGAAACATTACCTGTATAAATGACAGACCCGCCATCGTCCATATTTATCTTTCCGATGGAAATGAAAGAGGATTCTTTTATTGTTACCTTTTTGGCTGTAACACTTATACTACTTGATGCAGGTCGCATTTTTGTTAAAAAACAACCGATAACTCGTAACTCGCCGGAGAAGCCTCCGGTTATTCCTCCGCCAATAGTAGAAGCATCCGGATTCCAGTTTTTGGGGTATTCTCCGTTTGTTAACTCTGAATCTTTTACTAATCCCGTGAGCGTCATATTCTGGATAGTCAATGTTCCATTGCCCGATCCACCGATGGTGAAATGTCGTTGATTCGCTGCTGCTTTCAGTGTTAAATTAGCTCCGTCTACTGTGATTTTTGCTGATGAATTTATCGTTAAGTTTATAGCCGAAGCCTGACTGTTGAAATCAGTCACGAAGGCATCCGTCAATGTGAATTTGGAATCTGTGGATGCTGTGCTGACCATCGTTTGTAACTCTGCAACTGAATTTACATTCGTGCTTGTTTGTGCCACAGCAGGAGCTGTGATACATAATACTATTTGAAATAGTACGAATAAAATTTTTTTCATGTTTTCTCTCCTTTCTCAGCCTGCTTATAAGCAGATAAGTAAAGCGCCGGCGCTTTACTTATATTAATTCTATAAAAATAAAAATTTATGTAACTACCTTTCTTTTATTCCGTGCACGCGGAACTTTCAGTTCGCTTTGTCAGTCACCTTCTGTCGGATTTCGATATATAAAATAAAGTAACAGCAATAAAATAAAGTCCTTTCGTAACATGTTAAAAAAATTAGTGGTATAGCAATAAATGTCAAAAGTAGTTTAAACTTTTTTTGTTTACAATTACTCTTACGTCAATTAACGCAGATTATGAGTTTTTTTCTGTAAGATTTAGCATGTGTTGACATCTGAAGATAAATAATTGAAATGTAGATAGATGAGCTCAGTCTAAGAACTTCAATTAATGTGGTGTATCAGGAGGTGTTGTCTTATCGAAAAAAAAGTATATCCGGAATTATTGTGTCGTTTAGTTTTTTTTAATAATAGCATTTTAAAGCTGTCAGTCATTTTTTATGGATGATATGCTCTTGATATGAATGGCTGCCGTTTGTTTAATAGATTTTATCTATGTATGTATAGCAATTATCTGTTTGACAGGTGTTTATATATGCTGTATCTTTGCAGTACAAGAAATAAAAAAGTATAACATATAAAAAATAAGAATTATGAAGACATTAGATTATTTGCATTTAGATGCATCAGCAGCAAACAAAGTAGTAGAAGCATTACAGCAGTTATTAGCCGACTATCAGGTATTTTATACAAACCTTCGCGGATTCCACTGGAATATAAAAGGACATGGATTCTTCGTGCTTCACAGTAAATTTGAAGAAATGTACGACGATGCAGCCGAAAAGGTAGACGAACTGGCAGAACGTATCCTGATGTTGGGTGGCGTACCGGTAAATAAATTCAGTGAATACCTGAAAGTGGCAAGAGTTAAAGAAGTATCAGGCGTTTCCTGTGGTGATGAAGCTCTGGAAAATATCCTGAATACTTACGGACAGTTCATCGCCGAAGAGCGTAAACTCCTTTCTCTTGCGTCGGAAGCAGGTGATGAAGCTACAGTAGCGCTGATGAGCGATTATCTGAAAGAACAGGAAAAATTGGTTTGGATGTTAGTAGCTTATTCCACTTGCGATTGCAAGAAGTAATGAGAAGTAAGTGTAAATATAAATAATTCATTCGTTGCGTTAGAAAGGAGGATGCCGGGAGGTATCCTCCTTTTTCCATTTCTTATGTATATCAATGGTTTTTGCTTTTGGGTAAACTATAAATCTCTTATTTTTGTTCTTATTTATCTTATAAAAACATTGTTATGGAAACAACAGGAAAGATTGCAGACAAAGGAGTATTGGGTTATATGGATTCTCTTGAAAGAGATAAATATGCCTCCGGTAAAAAAGGAACAGCCAGTTTATACAAAGCAACCCGAAATCAGTTGGCATTATTTATCGGTCAACGCAAATTGGATTTCAAACGTGTGAATACCCAGTTGGTAAATGATTTTGTCGACCATCTGGAGTCATTGAACCTGAGCCGTAATTCAGTAAGTAATTACACCAGCATACTTCGCGCCGTTTATAATTGTGCACTTTCTGAAAACTTAATTGCTCCTGGTGAAAATCCTTTTCAAAAGCTTCGCCTGCGGCCGGTTCAGTCTTATAAACGTTCGGTAGGAGCTGATGTAATAAAGGAAATGACACAAATGGATTTGAAAGCAAACAAATCGCTGGATTTTGCACGCGATCTGTTTCTTTTTAGTTTTATGGCTTGTGGGATGGCTTTCGTCGATCTTGCCCACCTGACTTATAAAAATATACATGGTAACGAGTTGGTATACTCTCGTGTTAAGACTAAAACGGAAATCCGCGTAAAGATTACTTCGGGTATGCGTCGCCTTTTGGAAAAGTATGCTGATGCTAATTCGAACGCATTATTTCCTATATTAAAATCATTAGATGCCTCTTATGAAACATATAAGGTGGCTCTAAGGACTTATAACCGTCGTTTGGAGAGGATAGGGAATAAGTTAAGTTGTCCGGTAAAGCTGACATCGTATGTTGCCCGCCATTCCTGGGCAATGAGTGCTAAAGAAAATTCAGCACCGATATCGGTGATCAGTCAGGCACTGGGACATACTTCTGAAGAAACGACTCGTTTTTATCTAAAAGAACTGGACCAATCGATAATTGATAGGGTGAATATGAAAATTATAGGGTTTGTAGAAAAATGGGTAAATAAACAATCGATTAAAAATTGACGCTTATTTACTAAATAAGGGTCATTGCCTTAAAAATGGTAGGTGAAAAATCATAATCAGTAATACCCTATACTACCAAAAGGCTTGAAAATCTATGACAGCGCAAAGGTAAATTTTTTAAATTGATAAAACTTTAGCCGGAAGATATTTTGTGTCATAAAAAAGGTTAATATTAAATTAATGATACTGGAATTTGCGAAAAGATACTGCTAAAAATGCTAGAAATGAGATGATTATACAATTCAAAGGCTGCCGCTAAAAATCCTTTAACCGAACTTAGCAGAACTACAAAATGATAAGAAATAAATTCATTGACGTTTATTTAAAGAATCGCCGGGTTTATAATATTATTTTACTAAATAAATACTACTACCTAACATTTCGGATTTCTCTTCCCTCTATTTGAAGAAAATAAATCATAACAAAATAAGAAAGAAACCTATTATCGGTGAAATTTCTCTTCCTGAAGTTTCTTTTTAGTATTGTATATATCAGATATATAGTGGTTTAAACCCAATGACCCTTATTTAGTAAATAAGGGTCAAAACGAAACGCACTAGTATGTCGCCCGAAATGATGGGACTGACGAACTTTGTTATGCAGAAAAACTAAATTTAAATACATGGCAACAGATTCTATTACAGGCTTTTTAGCCTCTGCCTTGGGGGAAAAAGAAAAAGCAGAATTTCTAATTGTTCTTTGTTTTTTAATATCATTATTCTTTTCTGCATTTGTTCTGCCTCGTGTATTAGTCATTTCCAAACGAAAACGTTTGTATGATGATCCGAATGCACGTAAAAGTCATACACAAGCAGTTCCTCGTTTAGGAGGCTTTGTATTTGTTCCTGCAATATGTATATCCCTGTCATTTACAACAGCCGTTCGATTCATGATGAATTTTCCTTTTAATTCGGCATTGACAGGGTATACATTGTTGGAGCTATTATTTTTATTAACCGGAGCTTTATTTTTATATCTGGTAGGAGTAAAGGATGATTTAATAGGAGTTCGTTATCGGAAAAAATTTATGGCACAATTTCTGGTAGCTTCTTTATTTCCTCTCTCCGGCTTATATCTGAATAACATGTATGGATTATTCGGTGTTTATGAATTACCGGCATTGATAGCAGTTCCTTTTAGTATCGTATTGGTTGTATATATAACGAATGCCATAAATTTAATGGATGGGATTGACGGTCTGGCGGCAGGAGGGAGCTTGATTTCTTTCATAACGTTCGGTATACTTTTCTTTCTAAAATCAGAATGGGTTTATTGTATGCTGGCTTTTTCCATTGTGGGCTGTGTGTTACCTTTTTTGTTTTATAATACATTAGGTTCGGTCTCACATGGAACAAAAATATTTATGGGTGATTCCGGCTCTTTGTCTTTAGGATATTTACTAGCATTTTTTGCTATTAAGTATGCTATGTATATTCCTGAGTCCGGATATCATGTAGAGGATATGATTATTCCGTTTTCCTTGTTGTTTATTCCGGTTTTTGATGCGTTACGTGTGATGATTGTCCGGTTTTATCAACGTGTTCCTGTCTTTTTGGCCGACAGAAACCATATTCATCATAAATGCCTGGATGCCGGTTTTACACATTTACAGGCAACAGGTTTGTTGCTTGGATATACGCTGATCATGCTGCTATTTAATTTGATGCTTGTAGAATATGTGAATTTTAATATAGTGGTAGTTGTCAACATGCTGTTTGGTATATTGATGAATTACTTGTTAGGAATTAAAATAGGGCAAAGAAAAATAGCTCATAAAGTATCGATGTCCGGATTGAAAAAGTAAATAGAAAAAAGATGCAAAAGCCTTTGATTTCAATTGTTGTTCCAGTTTATAATGCAGGTGGTTATTTGGTGGCATGCCTGGACAGTATTGTCAATCAGGATTTAAAAGAAATCGAGATAATTATTGTAGATGATGGATCGACGGATGATAGCGGAAAGATTGCTGATCAATATGCTGCGGAAGATCCACGTATCCGGGTTATTCATCAGGTAAACGCCCATTTAAGTGCCTCCCGAAATGCTGGAATGAAACAGGCTACAGGAGAATATATTGCATTTGTAGATGCGGATGATTGGATAGAAGCAGATATGTTTTCGTCTATGTATAAAGTGGCACTACGAGAGGGTTCGGATATTGTTATTTGTAGTGTTGCTGTGGAATATACGAAAGATGGTTATGTTTCTTATGAAAAGATTAGTCAGGAATATACAGAGCGGGACTCGATGAATTTTTATTCTCTGTTTGTGGAACTATCGCAATTACATTTATTCAATTATGCCTGGAATAAAATATATCGGACACAACTTCTCAGGGATAATAATTTGAATTTTCGGGTAGAGGCTCCTTTTGAAGACATTGCTTTTAATCTAGAGGTATTGAAAGTGATTAAAACTGTAAGTGTATTACCGAATACCTTTTATCATTATATGCGTAGAGACGTAATGACTATTATTTCTTCTTACCGACCTCGATTTTTAGAAGCTCATAAGCAGAAAGAATCTATTTTTCAATCATTTTTTGATCAGTTTGGAATAAATAAAACCGTATCCGATGATTATCTCTGCAGAATGAAGGTTCGTGATTATCGTGTTTTTATGTATACTTTATATCGTCCCGGTACGAAGTTGTCGCGAAAAGAACGTTTGAATATCTTGGAGACTGAATATTTCTCGTCGCTATTGCTAAAAAGGATGGTAAAAAAAACACCGGTAGAGGATGTTCATCAAAGACTGTTTCGTGGGTTATTACTTTATACATCTCCATTATTGATGGATTTTTGTTGTTCTGTATTATTGTTTCTCAGATATCGTCTGGAGTTTCTTTACAGGAAATACCGGAAGACTAGAATGATTTCTGCAAAATGAGGACAAGTACGGTTGACGGCATAGCTCGTATTATGTTACTTTGCCTACTTCTGATGTCTTTTACCAAAGTAGTACCTTATTTACCTGTTATACCGGATCCGGTTTATTATGGTGTTTTTGTGGCATCTTTGCTTTGGATGGTTTTTAGGGGAGGATTCATACTTTCATATACCTGGCTACCTTTCTTGGTTGCTATATTTCTTTCGATCGTAGTAAATGATATACCGGCTTATTTCCAAGTAGGATTTCGGGTAATTGCCTTTTTGTCAGTGACTTTAACAATAGGCCCTTTTCTGGTAAATCCAATAATAACGATGTGGAGGCGTTTATTATTTATTCATAGTTTGACATTTATCCGCTGTATTGTAATTTTTTCATTTTTAGCTTGGATAATTAAAAAGGATTTGGTGTATGGGAAGAGTGGTTTTGAAGGATTTGCCAGTCAGTCCATGTTACTTGGATTGTTAGCTGGGATTTCTCTTCTATATAGTTTATACAGGTTTTATTTATTTCCTAGATTATCAACTCGTTATAAGGAAAGTGGTATAATGGTTGTTTCCTTACTGATCTTGATATTAGCGGGTTCTCGTTCGGCCTTAGGGAGTACGATGGTTGCTGTTGCTTTTTTTTACAGTCGGATATACCGTCATCATGTGATGCGCTTGGGGAAAGTTGTTTTTACAATATTATGCCTGGCTGTTTTGACTTCGGGTTTTTGGTGGTCTCATACGGAAAGATTGCGAGAAAAAATGGAAAATGGTGAAAAATCAGGAAGCCTGACGAGTTCAAGAGATGCGTTATGGGAAGACCGAATGAATGAATTTAAGGCATTTCCGGTTTTTGGAGTTGGCTTTGCAAGTATAGTAGAGGGGCAAAGGGATCAGGTTACCGGAACGATAGAGCCGGGAAGTAGTTGGCTGTTTATATTGTCCTCTATGGGAATCGTTGGTTTTTTGTCTTTTGCGATTCCTGTTTTCAAGATTGTTTATCGGCTGTTTACAAAAGAGTCAGGTGGAATCAATGGATATTTGTTGGGCGCTCTTTTGTTCTTGTGTTTGTTTCATATGATTTTTGAAGGATATGTAATAGCATCCGGAGCTTATTCCTGCTTTTTCTTATGGTTGTTATTATCTGAATGTAATAGAGTAGTTAAACTAAATAATTGATTGGTATGATAAGATTGATACCTAATGCAATAAGACATTTATATAAAGTGTTACCACGTTTGTACAGATTGCGTTTGTTGGGAGTCGGTGTTTCTGTTTTGGTGATGGCTGTTTTGGATTTGTTGGGAACAGGAATTTTATTGCCTGTACTGCTGCTGGTTCTCAATGAGGAGGTTGTACTGGAAAATAAATATTTAGCTTCGTTATATGATTGGGGGAATTTTGATGGTATCCGGTCGTTTATGTTTTTTATTTGTATGTCGGTTCTGCTTTTTTCTATAGTACGTGTCTGTTTGCTTGCCCGATTGCAATATAAACAAAATCAACGCTTATTTTCGATATCCAGTTATTTGTCCATGCGGTTATATCGTTTTTATTATTCTAAAGGGTATTTATATATTAAACGAAATAATAGTCATCGATTAGTCAATCAGGTAAATTGTATTGCAGACAATTTGATTAAAGGGTATTTTGTTTCTTATACGCAATTGTTATGTGAATGTATTGTTTCCGGTTCTATTCTTATCGGATTGATAATATTCGATATTTATGTTTTTTTGTTAGTGGTACTTACATTTGTTCCTATCACTTTACTTTATTATCGTTTCTCCCGTTCACGGATCAAAGAGTATGGAAGAAGGTTGTTTTTGCTAGCTCCTCAAAAAGGGAAATTATTACAACAAACTTTTATTGGATTTACGGATATGGAGATGAATAATACGTTTCCGAATAGTACGAAGCGATTTTCTGATTTACTGGAAGAACAAAATTATTGTATAGTACGTAATTTATTATTAAGTAATTCATTACAGAAAGTATTGGAAGTAGCGGTTATATGTTCGGTGGTGGTATTGATCGTTGCTTCACAGTTGTTTGATTTTCCCTCTTTAGGACTGATTGTTGGTGTGTTTGCCATTGCTGTTTATCGTGTTTTGCCGGGAATAATTAAAAGTACCGGATATATGTTTCAAATGAAAGCAAACTCATTTACCATAAATCTGTTGTCGGATATGGAATCAGGAGAGTCAGCAACAGGTATTGTTGAGCAACATCCGATAGAATTTAAAGAATTGATCTCAATCCGTAATCTCAGTTTCTCGTATAGTAAGGAGAAGCAAATATTCAACAACTACTCTTTGAATATTCAGAAAGGAGACTTTATCGGTTTTCGGGGAGAATCCGGTTGTGGTAAGTCGACATTGTTTCATCTGATATTGGGCTTTTTGAAGCCGGATTCCGGAGGAATTTATGTAGACGGAGTCGAATTGTCGACCGATAAACTGGCATCATGGCGAAGTAAAATCGGATATGTGTCTCAACAATTATTTATGGTGGAGGGCTCATTACTCGATAATATTATCATGGGATCAGATGAATGTAACAGTATGGAGAGGGTAAAACAGGTGTTACGTCTGGCTTCTTTGGATCGTTTTGTCGAAACCCTTCCGGAAGGTGTTTTTACACCGGTAGGTGAAGGTGGCAGTCTGTTGTCCGGAGGTCAGCGCCAGCGATTAGGGATAGCCCGTGCTTTATATAAAAGAGCTGAGATATTGATGTTTGACGAAGCAACTTCATCACTGGATGAAGCGACCGAGCACCTTATCAACGATTCGATTGTCCGGTTGTCGGAAGAATGTCCCGGACTTACGCTTCTGGTTATTTCCCATCGTCCGGAATCGTTGTCTGTATGTCGCAAAATTATAGATATTTGTAATATGCAGTAAAGGATGTGCATTCTATGTTTTTATGTAAGTAAAACATAGAATACGCACCTTCATCTATCAGAATCAGGTTTATGATTCCAGTAATTTTAGCAGATACCCTCCCGTCGCACATACAAAGAGTGCGCCTCCTATTATTTTTTCGGGAGCCGGGTAGATTTCCCGGAGATCGAGAGTATCGCTCCGATGGCTGCCAGGGCTACTTCCGTATTCTTTTGGAGAACCGCCAGTATTGCCACTATCGTCAGCAGGAGGATACCCAGGTTTATGTTTTCCTTTGCCCCGAAAAAGCATCCGGGCAATGGTTGTCAGAAAATTAAGTACGGCTTCAAGATATTTCATGTTGGATAGTATTTTGTATATATTGACTGATTGATGTGAGCAATTGTCGATAAGTTTCTCGGTTGTCGCCGTTTACTTCGCTGATGTAGCGGCTGTAAGCGATCTCTTTGGCATAAGCCTCCGGATGATAGCTGATAGAAGCGGCTGTTGAATAAACGGTACGGATCAACCGGGCAAAATCGAAGAAACTCTGTTCATCCGATTCATAGATACGAAACTGCAGGTGAGAGATTCCGCCATCTTCAATCTTAGGTGTTTTAGCACCTTTCCAGTAAAGTGACGGTTGACCGTATCCGGTAAGTCCGAAAAAATTATGATTGATTTTACAAAGAGCACTTTCTCCCCAACCGCTTTCAATAGCAGCTTGGGCGAGGATAACGACCGGATTCAGTTTGTAATGTTCCCCGGCTGCCTGGGCAGCCGGAAGGAACTTTTGGATAAACTCTTTTTTATGCATATCGCAGCCTATTCGATAACCGGTCTGTCGTCATCGGGTGTGGAAGACGATTTTTCAGAGGATAACGGTTTGATTTCTTCGTACGTAGCATTCTTGCGAATGTCGCTTAACATAGTACCCGGAACATATACGATACGTGCGTTTTTGAAAAGAGAGGTGTTGAACTCTTCCTCTGTGGCAGTCCCTTTACTACCGGCTACCATGCGGAAGTTACCCAGGCGACCCATCTGGATGATATCGCCCTCTTCGAGTCGCTCCTGCATAACGGAGAGAAGACCTTCGACAACTAACATGACATCACCGATAAAAGCAGTGCTTCGCATGGCGATCATCTCACAGAGTTTTTGGAAACTGACTTTTTTCAAAGCCCTGACTTGTCCGTAATAGAGCTGAGCGCCTTTGGCAGCATCTTTACTCATATCGGGACGTTTGACTAGATGGAAACTTAAAGACATGATGACTAAATTTTTAATTGAACAATGTGCCAATATGCCGATGGAAATAGTCCGGAAGCGATTGGCGGTTGATTGATTGGTTATCGATAACAATTCAAAGGTACGATAGCGGGGAGGGGTGGTTACCGGTTAGGAACAGTTCTGAATAGATAGCAGTAAATAAAATGAAATATGATTGTTTATTTGTTGAAATTCAATAAAATAAGGAAGCGCTTCTCTTGCTTGTATGGTATTTTTTTCGTTACTTTATAATATATAAATCAATAAAAAAGTACCCCTATGAGCAGAAATAATTATCCGGAAGACGAAAAGATACCGGTAAAGAGTTATGGCTTTACAGAATTAGGATTGTTATATAATCCGGATTTGCAGCCGGCATCGGCAGCCCAGTCATTAAAACGTTGGATCAACCATAATACACAGTTGGCAGCTGCTCTCATAGAAACCGGCTGGTGTAAAGGTCAACGTAAGTTTACTCCGCTACAGACCGGACTGATCTTTCGTTTTTTGGGGGAACCCTGAGAATTGAAAATAGAGAGTTGAAAATTGAGAATTGAAGAGTGCTTTCGGGGGAATTAATTATCTTTGTATAATCCTTACCGGAAGGAATAGATTTGAAATGAATAAATGAAGTAGAGTATGGCAAAGAAAATACCTTATGGACTGACGGATTATCTTCGTATTGTTACAGAAGATTATTATTATGTGGATAAGACACGTTATATTGAAGAGCTGGAACAGACTGCATCGTTTCTGTTCCTGATCCGTCCGCGTCGTTTCGGAAAATCTTTGTTCCTAAGTATGCTTTACTGTTACTATGATGTGAGATATGCCGATAAATTTGACGAGTTATTCGGCAATCAGTATATCGGTAAACATCCTACCGGTGAACAAGGAAAATATCTGGTGCTATATTTCAATTTTAGCGCCGTTCGTGGTACGGGACAAGCGTTGGAAGATACCTTCAATAGCTATGCTAAAATTCAGATGGAGGCTTTTGCCGATCAATATGCTTCGTTTTTTGAACCTGATTTTCCTAAAGAAATCAGGGAGCTGAAGACAGCTGCCAGTCAGTTGAACTTTATCGGTAAACGTGCTGCCATGCTAGGGTTGCCTATTTATCTGCTGATCGATGAATATGATAATTTCACCAACACGATCTTATCCAGTGAGGGTAATAATGTGTATCGTGCCTTGACACATGATTCAGGTTTTTATCGCGGATTTTTTAATATTGTCAAAGCAATTACTACGGGGCCGGATGCACCTGTTAAACGGATGTTCATTACCGGTGTGTCGCCTGTTACACTGGACGATGTAACGAGTGGGTTCAATATCGGGATGAATATTACGACTGATGATCAATTTAATTCGATGGTAGGTTTTAGTGAATCGGAACTATCCGATATGTTGTCTTATTATCAGTCTGAAGGTATGTTGTCTGATCCGATTGAAGATATTATTCGAATGATGAAACTCTGGTATGGTAATTACTGTTTTACGAAAGAATGTATTGGGCAGAGCTTGTACAATTCGAATATGATACTCTATTTTCTAAGTAATTATTTACAGAAAAAACGTCCACCCTCTGAAATGATGAATTATGATATTCGGGATGATTTCAGTAGTTTGAGCCATTTTATCCGTGAAGAGGAAGGTTGTTCGGTGATCATACGTTTAATTGATACAAATGAGATAAATGGAAATACGGTCAAAAACTATTTTGCAGCTAAGAAGCTAGTCAACCCTGTAAATTTTATTTCTCAGCTTTACTATTTAGGTTTACTTACGTACGATCGGGTAGAATATGGTGAAACGATTATGAGAGTACCGAACCAGATTGCCCGCAAACAGATTTACAGTTACCTGGTAGAAGCCATACAGAAACGTGAATCGGCAATCGGTTGCGATGCGTGAATTTGAAGATTAGTCATTCGGAAAAATAGTTCAGCATGAATACAGATATCAGAAAACTTCCAATCGGAATACAGAGTTTTGAAGATATACGTAACAAGGGGTTTGTATATGTAGATAAAACCACCTTGGTATATAAACTGGTCAAAACAGGTAAGCCCTATTTCCTGAGCCGTCCCAGACGTTTCGGCAAAAGCCTGCTGTTGTCTACGCTGGAAGCCTATTTTCAGGGTAAGAAGCATTTGTTCGAGGGATTGGCTATCGAACAGTTGGAGCAGGAGTGGGAGACGTATCCGGTGTTGCATTTGGATCTGAATGCAGAGAAATACGACTCAGCTGAAGCCTTGAATGCTATTTTAAGTTCTCATCTTACACGTTGGGAAGAATTATATGGGAAAGGAACGGATGAGCAAACATTATCCACCCGTTTTGCCGGTATTATTCGCCGTGCAGCCTTGCAGACCGGGAAACAGGTGGTTGTACTGGTTGACGAATATGATAAGCCGTTATTACAAGTACTGGGCAATGAAGTGTTGATGAAAGAATATCGTAATACATTAAAAGCCTTCTACGGAGTACTGAAAAGTTCAGATGCCCACCTGCGTTTTATATTTCTGACCGGTGTAACCAAATTCGCCCATGTCAGTGTTTTCAGCGATTTAAACCAATTGGCCGATATCAGCATGTATCCCGATTATGCAACCATTTGCGGGATCACCCAAGATGAATTGCAGGCGAATTTCATACCGGAGCTGGAAGCTCTTTGTGTGGAAAAGAACCTGACAATGGAAGAAACCGTTCGTCTGATGACACTCAAATACGATGGTTATCATTTTCGAGAGAAAACTCCGGGCGTTTTTAATCCGTTCAGTGTCCTGAATAGCCTGCGTACGCTCCGTTTTGACAATTATTGGTTTCAGACAGGTACTCCGACCTTTTTGGTAGAATTACTGAAAAAGACAGATTACGATCTGCGTCTGATTTTGGACAGTATAGAGATGCGCGCCTCTGCCTTTTCCGAATATCGTGTGGAAGCCAACAATCCGATCCCATTACTCTATCAGAGTGGTTATCTGACCATAAAAGGTTATGATGAAGAGTTCGGTTTATACACGTTAGCCTTTCCCAATGAAGAAGTGAAATATGGTTTTATCGATTTTATCACTCCTTTTTATACAGCCATTACGGAAGACGAAAGTGGCTTTTACATTGGCAAGTTTGTTCGCGAGCTACGTGCCGGAAATGTAGACGATTTTATGAAGCGGCTGGAAGCTTTTTTTGCCGACTTTCCTTATGAATTGAACGACAAGACAGAGCGTCATTATCAAGTTGTTTTTTATATCGTATTTAAGCTGATGGGGCAGTTCTGTGAGGCGGAAGTTCGCAGTGCCAGGGGACGTGCCGACGCTGTAGTGAAAACAAAAGATTATATATTCGTATTTGAATTTAAACTGAACGGCAGTATGGAAGAAGCCCTGAAACAAATAGATGATAAAGGTTACCTGATCCCCTATCAAGCAGACGGTCGTCGTTTGATAAAAGTCGCCGCCTCTTTCAGTCCCCAATTGCGGAATTTGGCAGAATGGGTAGTCATTGAAAATTGACGATATATTAGGAAAATATGAGCTATATATTCAGTTTGTATTAAGGAACGCTGATGACGCAGACGAGCGCAGATAAACGCAGATAATATATTGTTTTAAAGAAAATAAAAAGTCTGCGAGCATCTGCGTATTCTGCGTCATCTGCGTCCCCTAATGCGATCTGAATAGACTCACATCTGACAAATAGTGAATCTTTCCAAACCCTTAAACTAATAATAATAAACCAATTAATATAAGTCAACTAATAAATAACCGGATATTTATGTAATAATTCCGGACCAATAACTGATGCCCAAAATTCTTTCGGATAATCCAATCATTATTGTATTGGTTTACTCAGGTAAAAGTAATCAAATATCTATACCCATTTTGTTGCTTATAAAAACACCTATATAGAAATAAGTTTTTTAAAGTCCTTTTTAATTCTACTTATATGAAATATGTTACAGTAATCCCTGCTCGCGGGGGATCAAAACGCTTGCCGGGGAAAAATATTTTTCCTTTGGGAGGTAAGCCTTTGTTGGCCCATTCCATTCTTTATTCCCGGCAGGTTCTACCTGATACGGAAGTATATGTATCGACTGATAGTGAGGAAATAGCTCGTGTTGCATGTGGGTATGGGGCAGAAGTGATTGAACGACCGGATGAATTATCCGATGATTTATGCTCGACGGATTTGGTTATGCAACATGCTGCAACGGAGCTTCTTTTAAAAGGGAAAGAATTCGATTATATGATCCTGCTACAAGCTACTAATCCGCTTCGTCCGGCAGGAATGATGGACGAAGCCATCCGAGTGATTGAAACTGGTCAATATGATAGTTTATTTGCAGTTTCTCCTTTAGTTCGGAAATTAGGTCGTCTGATCGATGGAAAGTTTATTCCCTGGAATTTTGTCTTCGGCCAGCGTAGCCAGGATATGGAGCCTCTTTATTTTGAAAATGGCCTGTTGTATGTCACTAGTAAAGAGCAGATATTAAAAGGGCATATTCGTGGTGAATCATTATTTTCTTTAATTGTCGATCATCCATTTGGATCTTTGGATATTGATACACGGGAGGACTTTGGAATGGTGGAATATTATGCACATAAATATTAATAAGAGAAAATATGAAAACATGTTCATGTCCTTTATGTAGTAAAGGAAATTATGATCCATCGGAGTTTCAGGTTGATTTATCTAAACTAAAAAGAAAACGTCCAATTGGTGTCAGTGGTTTGATACGGGTTAAAGATGGGGCTAGGTGGTTAGCCCAAAGTATCGATACATGTATCGGTGCATTGGACGAATTAATTATTTGTTATCAAGAATCAACAGACGAAACTGCTGCTATCGTAGAACAAAAGAGGCAGCAATATCCGGATAAGATTAAAGCCTATTTTTATGCACCGCCAGTATATGCTCATTCTTTAACTGAGGAAGATTTTTGGTATGCATATCACTTGCCAAAAGATTCGATTCATTTACTAAGCAACTATTATAATTATACGTTGTCGAAAGCAACCTACCGGTATGCGATGAAGATTGATGCCGATCAGCTTTATTTTACAGATCGTTTATTAAAGTTATGTGATGCATATAGAGGTATTGAAGACTATAAATTTTCTTTAAAGGAATGTATAGCTTATAACTGGGGACGCATTTTTTTTAGATTGTGTAGATGTTTTTATTGGTCTATAAAAATAATGGATAAACTCCCTTCTTATGGAATAATTATGGAGATGTATAGATCTTATATATATAGGTTGGTACATAAGAATAAAATATCGGTTTCCCTTTCTGGTATAAATTTGTATAGGGACAGAGAAGAATGGGGCGTTCCTGTCTTTACAAAAGGATGTGAATTGCCATTAGTTTTCAATGGATGTGGAGATCTTTTCGTTTTTGAAGTTTCAGATCAAAGTTTTTATATACCTTTTTATCAATCACCTAAAGAATCTGATCAATCAGATAGTATAAAATGGAATTCGGGGTATAATGTTTATCGTATAATTGAAAATTTTCATTATGATTCAAAAATCGTACATGGTGGATTTTTTTGGTATCACATGAAGTTTATAGATGTATATGAATTTGATAAAAAGCCTATATCTTTAGGTGCTTGCTATAATGATTTAAAAAATATGAAAATAGAGACTTTGTTTAAATCCGGATTGATTAAAAATACTAAATATTATTTTATTCCTCATTTATTTTTCTTTAAGTATGATAAGGATCTTCCTTATCTAGAGAAAATTGTTAGAAATTTGTGAAATATAGATTTGTTATAAAAAATGAGATTATTCAGAAAATATAAAACTATCGTTTATTTACAAACTCCGTATGCTTTGTTACAATACTATCTATTGTTTCCTAATCAGGTTGAGAGTACTTTGTTCTTTTTTCATGGAAACTTTCCTTTGTCTATTGTTCAATATATATCTGGAGCAAAGATCTTGGATGAAAGAAGTTTAATAAAACGATATGTAGCATTGTTACTGATATATTGGTATGCTTTATGTAATTGTAATATTCCAATTTATTTAAGTGGTGCTCCTCCTTTCTCCAATTTGTTTTTGAGACTGTTTAAGCATATTTTTTACCTGGAGGATGGATTGTCTTCTTATGAATATGTTTTACGTCCTGAATATCAAAAGGTGAAGAGAGTAAAGACGTTTTGGCGTAGATATCTGTGGGGGAATATCTATCCTCGATTTGGATTAGCCAATAATGTCGATTGTGTTTATTTAACTGGTATTCTACCGATACCAGATATAATTTCGAAAAAATCAAAAATAATCGATTTGGATGCATTATGGCAACAAAAAACTCCTAATCAGAAAAAGAAAATATTAAATATTTTTTTACCACAAGGAATAGATTTAAAGCTATTTGATCAATGTGATACTCTTTTATTAACTCAGCCATTTAGCGAATTTTCGGAGGGGAATTTTTCAGAGTCTGATAAAATTGAAGTATATCGTCTGTTATTAGCTGACTATGATGAATCAAGAGTACTGATAAAGGTTCATCCGGCAGAAATCACAGATTATTCTGTTTATTTTCCTTCATCAAAAATTATAAAAACTTCTTGTCCAATGGAATTGCTAGCATTACAGAATATTCCATTATGTAGAGTTATTACAGTGAATTCAACAGCTATATATAATTTAGGGAACCATATTGAAAAAATAATTGCCGGTTACGATATTACTCCAGCATTAATAAAAGAAACCCAAAGACGTAATATCTATGAAGGTATTTCAAATAAATTAAAAACAAATAATATAGAAGGATAAAATAATGATATATACGTATTTACAAGGTAAATTAGGTAATTGTCTGTTTGAAATTTCTGCAGGAATTTCTCTTGCCAAAAAATTAGGAGTATCTTATAGAGTTTTGATATGTGATTATCCTTTTTTGTCAGAGTTAAAAATTTTTCGAAAGTCAATTTTATCCCAAATAGATTTTCAAGATGTTTACCCGGAAAATGTTACAGTATATAATGGAACTAGTTTTTTATATGAAAAATTACCTTTACAAGATAATCTTATATTGAAAGGTTATTTTCAATCTGAAAAATATTTTGATAAAAAACTTGTCTATGATTTATTTAAGATAGATAGTAATACAGAAAAATACATACGTGATAACTATGGTTTTATATTTCAAAGAAAAACTGTAGCTATAAATGTACGTCGCGGAGATTATTTGAAGCTGGAGTATAAGCATCCTGTATGCAGAATGTCTTATTTTAATAAAGCAATAAGTTATTTTGATAAGACGATATTTTTTCTGATTATAAGTGATGATATAGAGTGGTGTAAAAGACACTTTAAAGGAGATAATTTTTATTTTATTGAAAATGAACCTCCCTTAGTTGATTTATATTTGCAATCGATGTGTACGCATAATATTATTAGTAATTCAACTTTTTCATGGTGGGGTGCCTGGTTGAATCCTAACCCAGATAAAAAAGTAATATATCCGGATCCCTGGTTTGGATTTTGGGCAAAGAATAAGAAAGATTTTGATACTAGTGATTTATGTCCGAAAAATTGGGTCCCTGTTCCTTTAGGAAAGTTCGATTATTATTTCTATGGTGGATATTGCTATATAAAATATTATTTAAAAGGTTATATAAAATATCGCTTGAAAGGTTTTATTTCTTTATGTAAAAAGCAAAAATAAAATAATAAGAATATTAATCATGCAAAAAAGAATTTTAGAAGGAATTGCCAGTCTTGGTTTACTGGCTGTTTTATCGGCTTGTAGTTCTCAAAAAGAGACGGTTGCAACAGAAAATATTTATGAAGTGGCTCGTACGATGTCAGTTGAAATGAAACAGGAGAAAGATTCTCAGCTGTTGTCGAGAAGTGTAACTATTCCGCAATTACAGATCGATGCCCAATCGGTATATGGTCGGATGATTACTTATATTACACCTGATGAAGAGCTGTTGCCTACTGTATCAGTAGAAAAACTGGATGCTTACATTGATTTTCCAGCCGGGAACGTTCAAATCAACCCGAAGTATGGAAATAACCGTGCCGAACTGGCGAAGCTGGAGGTACAGTTGAAACCTTTGTTGCAGTCCGGCAACGGGAAAATCAAGAAGATCCGTATTACCGGTTATGCTTCGCCTGACGGCAATACGAAAGCGAATGAACAGCTTGCCGGTAACCGTGCGATCCAGTTCAAGAATTACCTGCAGAAGCAGTTTCATTTACCCAATGACGGCTTGATCACAGTAGACTGGGTAGGAGAAGACTGGGAGGGATTACAACGTCTTATTGCCGGATCGGATAAGAAATACAGCAGCTGTGTGTTGTCGATCTTCCAGTTGACCGATGATCCGGACAGCCGTCGTAAACAGATCAAGGCGATAGACAACGGAGCTGTTTACAAGGATATCGAGAAGACCTTTTTCAGCCGTTTGCGCCGTATGGAGCTGGCCGTTGAAACCGAATCGGAAACGGTGTCCGTCAATGATCCTCAGTTAATCGAAAAAGTCTATAACCAGCCGGATAAAGTATCCCTGCGGGATTTCTTTCGCGTAGCCGCTTTATACCGTCCCGGCACGGAGCAATACCGTGAAATTTATGAAGTAGCTGCCTATACCTATCCAACCTGTAAGGTCGCTCAACTGAATGCGGCAGCCGCCGCCTTATCTCAGGGAGATAAAGAATCGGCCCGCTATTTCTTTCAGCAGGTAAATGGAGATCCGCGCGCTTACAATAACTTAGGGGTCTTGTCGTTGATGGATGGTGATAAGGAAAATGCAGCTGGTTATTTTCGAAAATATTTACCACAGAATCCACGTATAGCACGTGAGAATCTGAATTATTTAGAATAATAAAACAGGTATCTTTTGAAATGTTAAGACTAGACTTTTGATTTCAAAAGTCCTTTATTTTACGTTCAAAAGTCCCTTGTTTTTTCAGCGGGTAAAGCGTTCTCTTCCGGGCATAAATGTGGAAAAGATGAATACAAAACAAATATCGATAAATAAAAAATTTTTATGCTATGTCGGGAGGCAAACAGTTGTCTTTCCCTACTTTTAAATCCAATATACAAAAAGAATCCGATCCGGTTGGAAAGATACTGGAATGTGCCCTGTTTCTTCGTCTGACAAATCTGGCGGAAAGCCGGAAATCGTGGAAGAAATTTGCAGATAGTTTTTTCGGTTATTACCAACCTGTCATCCTGGAGTATTTCGGTTATAAACCGGATGTGCTGAAAATCCCTAAAGTAAAAGTAATTGACAAAGGGTTATTTATGGCGGTACTGACGGCTATGCATAAAACCGGTATGTTCGACTGTTATGCCAGTGAACTGGCTGCAGCCGTGGTGGCTGTGTTTGACGTAAAACTTCAGTTATCGAGTATACAGCAGGATTTATACGACCAATTACTCGAATACGAGGACGTTTTAGGTTTCTTTAATAATTACAGAAAATACGAATTCTAAAAACTGAATAATTAACCCGCTCAGAATGAGCTTGCTTTGCCTGCTTTTTTTTGACTTTTCATCAAATCCGTCCGGATGGCTTCGTGCCTTAAATTTGTTGGTAACCGAATGGGTGATTGGCAGGGCTTTTAAATTTTTTTTTCGCTCTTTTATTTTTATTA
>OBYR01000230.1_pt1 | contig 56289 bp, 48 predicted proteins | sample 1495491 | NCBI WGS metagenome assembly OBYR01 (sample SAMEA2580206, study PRJEB22360) | human gut metagenome | biome: human gut; feature: human-associated habitat; material: faeces | place: Denmark | collected 2008/2010 | reverse complement strand
GTTTATCAGCCCATTCCGATTTACCAGCCTCCTTAGTTAATGTTCTCTCATTATCCTCCCTGTAGTCTTTCCAGATAACAATCAGTGTTTTCCCAAATGAACTACTACAACATAAAGAGCGAACAGACTTGACAAATAACGCATACGTTGCATTATCCGGTCTATGTTTTCTGCTCAATCCAAAAGTAAATACTCTAAAATCAACCTGACTATTATACTTGGGGATTATATCAAGTAACTTAAAGCAGGAACTTTTACCCAACAACACATCTCCTGCTCCTTCATAGATAATCACGTGAGAACCCATACCGGGATGTATCAAGTCAGACGGATAGAAATGGATATTGCAGTTCTTATCCTTCGTTCCCATCCATTCAGAGTAATGCTTCGGCACCAACCCCAATACAACATCCCGTTTGATTTGGCTAACCCTGTCTGTCCCTTTATAGAAATCCAAGCTCCCTCCCTTTATAAATTTGTCATACATATCCTTTATATTCGTTTGGGACTTACACCGATAACCTCCCTTTTTATTCTTCTCAGAGAATACGCCTAACAAACTCTTAGAGAAAGTAATGAATGGTTTTAAGAACAATGGAGTTTCATCAAGAAGGATATATTTTCTTAAGTTGCCCTGCTGCATTAATTTCTTGAAGTCACCATCAAATACAGGAACAACCGGATTTGGATTATTCGGTTCATAAAGCAGGAAATAGTTAATCAGGTCAGTAAAGAAACGTACATGTGTAATGATTAAAATCTTAATACGAATCACTTGCTCCGGATGTGTTTTGTACTCCTTCATCTTATCAAAATCTGCATCCGAATGGATCATTAGCACATCATTAGGCTTTAGGGTTTTGCCATATAGTATCTCTCCAGTCAGATTATCCATGATCCATTGATACATTCTGTTGCATTCGTTTTTCGTATCAACACAATATAATATACCTTGATCCCATTTCTGACGTATCAGTGATTTAATGGATTCGGTCTTCCCTGATCCACAACCACTAGAAATGCAATATCCATCCGGTGTGTCCGGTACTACTATCGTTCCAAACGGAAAAGGTATATCAAATCCATTTCCTCCCGAATGAATCGTAATATTTATTCTTTCCGGTGTTCTATGAGGAAGACATAATATGGTTTTCAATAAGCCCATAAGCTAAAAACTGCCCCTTGATTTCCCCCCAATGTTGTCATACAGTTCGATGCTCCGGCCTAATTCCTTCTCAATATGCTGTTTCAATTTTTCAGGGTTGATGATAGGGGAATTCACATGGAACCTGATATTTTCGGGACATCCTTTGAAAGCATTTGCTGCTATATTACCAATACAAAGCGGTAGATAAATGTCGGTCAAAGCTACACATCCTTCAAATGCAGACTCGCTAATATCCGAATCGGCAGGAAGGGTGACTTCTTTCAATTTTGTACATCCTTTAAATAAGTTTCTCGGTACTGTCTCAGCCCATTCAGGAAGAATCACCCTTTCAATGTATCTGTTTCCATAGAAAGCACCGAGGAACAAATAGGTTTCACTCCCCGACAAATCAATGCTTGCACTTTTGTAACGCATCCAATTAGGGATGCCACGATTCTCTTCATTCGTTTTCATTCTGTTATTTATTTAAGTATTTATAATTTCATTTGTCACAATCATGTGGGAAAGGGTATATGAACCACATCTTTCCCGGTTTGAATTCAATCCACCCATAATATAATTGAGATTAAGGGGGAAGCCCCTTTATTCGAGACTTCCCATGAGTATTATCCTCAGCCGAACATATTGTAGTTACTCTCTACAAAATTCTCAGGCAGTATCTTTCTATCCACACCAAGAAATCTGACCAGAGAATTCTTCAGGTAGATTTTAGGTTGTCCGGGTAACTGCTGTAGTTCCGATAAAAAGTTCTGTGCTTCAACCGAATCATACGTTACCCCATTACCTGACATCAGGCCTATTTTATAGAGATCGCAAAAAGGGAGAGAACCGTTTATCATTTGCATGGAAGACGGAAAGTCTACAATCGGTTCTATACTAGCGAATATTCTATACCCCCTGTTATGCAGTTCCTCCATAGCACCGATACGTTCTATATTGGATGATGCCCCCCGTTCCAGTTCATCATGTCCGGTCAGGGTAAATCCGAAAGCTGTATGCTCCCTGTACTGGTCCTCGTCAAAGTTCCCATAGCCAGCCAGCAATCCAAAGAAATTGTCCATGAAATCGGCACGCTTGGTCAGAACTTTTACATTCACACCGTTCTCCACACAAGTCTTTACTCCCTGTGCTGTCAGTTCCATTGTTTCAGGAAGCAGCGGATCGGTGGTAAAACTGAAAAATAATCCGGCCCCACGTAGTGCCTGCAAATTTATGGAGAGTTCCTTCTTAAATACCGCAATAGCATCCTGTTCATCCTTGAAGGCCTTTTTCAAGGTTACTATAGAACTCCACAAACCAGGTTGCAAAGCTTTTGAGCAGTAACAATAGTCGCACCAATTTGAACAGCCAATATGAAAATTACAAGCCCATTCTCCATATTCGGCAGCTTTGCCGGAAGGCTGATAAATTGCCTTGCCATGATATTCCTTTTTCATTTCTTTTTTTTAGTTAGAATTAATAATATCCACTTTTATTAAACCCTCTATCTCCTTCATACCCGGGATATTTTCAGGCATAAGAGGGGCTGTGACAGGAAGTTCATGTCCTCCTGCCCGTCTTAAAAATGTTGTCATAACTTTAATTAATTTAAGCGGAGAATGGCAAGTTGGTACCTGTACCTGCCATATACTCCTTTATCTACGAAAAATATTATAATATTCTATCCGGAAACAATATACACCACAATTAATCATAGTTCAATTGAGGGGAATATGAGTTCCGGTCTTTTAGAAATCTTCCGACCACACTCTTTGAGAGCCCCAGCATCTCCGCTATCGAACGTATGCTGAAACCTTCAGAGTTCAATCTTACAATATTCTCTCCCATGAAGTCAGTAATCGTGCTGCGACTTTTCTGACTGTTGACAAGGTGGTTGAATTCATCATCAAACCGTATAAAATCAAAATGAAGCCAGGGAACATCCTCCAGACACATAACAGCAACCTCCGACATCTTTTGGGCACTGCGGGTCTTCAGTTGTTTCAGGTATTTTATTTCAGTACCTTCCACTGAACTGCCGATGGCAACTATACTGTCGGTATAGTTACAGATAACGGGACTTCCCTCCATATCACTGATTTCAATAGGATTTCTACCGTTACGTTTACGAAAATGTGCAACCAGTATCATAGTAAGCCCGAATGACTCCCTGATATGGTTCAGACCTTCCATCGTCTTTTTTACAACAGACACTGATACAGCATTGCCTGTCAGAGCCCCCAAGTCATCAATAATAACAAGCTCGGGACGGTTTTCCTCTACCAGCTTCTCTATGTTTCTTATTGTATCTTCCGGAGAACAGCCGTGTGCAGAAGAAACCGGATGTGCCCTTCTTACACTACAAGAGACAAAGTCGGGAACATTGGCGTATCGACGGGCTATTTGAGAATCTGACAGTTCAAAGTCAACACAAAGTGTTTTCCTTATTTTATCACTGACCGGTTCTTCCCAATGGCACAGGCCTGATGCATTGGCAAAGGCGACATCGTAACAAAAAGCTGTTTCCGAACTATTAGCTGCAACCCCGATAACCGAAAGTTCGCCTTCCTTGATGAAATCTCCCAGAACCGCTCCCGGCTCCTTGAAATTATTTTTATCGGCAATCACCTCTTTGAATGTCCGTACTTTAAAAGCATTATCCATATATCTATATTTTTAGAGAGGGGCAATAATTACTACTGCCCCAAAGACATAATCAATCCTTAAGAATATTGTCAAACAATTCTCCCAAAACGATTTCAGTGGTCCGGGTCCTGTCACCCTTGACACCTCTGGCCTCCTGCAATACGGCAACATATTGGGGAGTAAGAACAGAGAATTTCTGGGTGATAATCTTTAGCAGTTTCTCCTTGTCAGTCTCCTGCTTAAGCCGATTATAAGTCCAGCGGGCAAGAGGGACACCATTCAGAAGCTTTGATGATGCTTTCCCCGTAAATATTTTCCGATATACCGCCAAGGCCCGTTTCATCGCATCGACCATCGGACGGTCAACACTTACAGACGTCCCTTCGTTGATCTTCTTCATGTCATCCCGGGAAGGTTCCTTGGCATACGCATAATATGCGGCAGCTTTGGCAACATAACCGGTCTTGAGCAAGTCATTGTAATATTGTGTATCCGCATTCTTATATACCGCAGCAGCATAACCCGCAAGTTCGGCATTGGTCGTCTTCTTCGTGTCGAAGTTAATGGAGACAAACTGTTTCCGGAATATATCCGGATCACAAATATCCTCAAAAAAGAAGATGAAATCGAAAGGCTGATAAGCCGGATTTTTCATAGCCTCGGCTAATTCCAGGTCATGTCCCGCAGCACGTCCGTGACCGTCCATTCGACAATAATACCGGTCCAATAAATCTCCGGAAACCCTTTCCCATTCTCCTTTTTCCTTGTTGAATAGCGCAGGAGTATATCCAGCCTGTTTGACAATCCGGGCTCTGACATACTTGCCCGGTTGGGCCATACCTACTTCACGGCACTTATTCTGCCATTCTTCCGCACGTCCCAAAAAGTCACGGTTTTCCATGATGGAACATTCAGGCAAACCTATCATTTCATTGCGGTGATACAACTTTCCTTCAGACAAAGGCTCCCCGTCCCACATCTTAAGATAGGAATTCTGCAGAACTGTCCCACTTAGGAGTGTCCCACTTGATGCTGTCCCATTTGGCACAACAGCATTTATGCTACTGTTACTATCAGGCGTAGCACTACCCTGAGGTATCATACCATTATTAACATTCTCTACCGTTGCTTGAACGGCTCCCTGCTCTGATACTTCAGTCACAGGATTTTGATTGTTTTCTAGCATTGTTTAATTCATTTGTTAATAATTCAACGATACAAAGGTACAGCGACTAATAATTACTACAAAAGAGTTCTTTCTCAGTAAATATACAACAAAAAAAAGATGGGTAGTTTTAAAAGAAATTAACAATAATATTCTAATTGAATGTAAGTCACTAACGCCCCTAATAGTAGAAGTATTCAGCTCTGATTAAAGGTGTATTTCATAAATTGGAATCCGAAAGAAAGTTACGGCAAATATATAGCCAAACATAATATAAAACTAAAAGGGATAGGGTAGTCCGCGAGACAAAACAAAACTCGATAACTATCTGGAGACATCTAAAGTAAATCCGACAGGTATAAGATGAAAAGAATGTATTCTTAACTGAGAGTATCTCACAAGACGCACAGATGTTTTTTTCAGAAGCACGGAGTAAAACTTGCTGTGAGAAGTCAACAGACGACATAGTACTCGAAAAAAGTCGTCTATCGGGGAAGATCCAAACTTTATTAAAACGAGTAGTCAATGAATGTTACCTAATAAAAGAGTAATACAAAAAAATCGAGTGATAACTGCCGACAAAAGGACAGAACGGAATCCGGAGGCTATACTGATGTGCAAACTTTTATTGGGATAACTAAAAACCATCCCGTAGAAGTACAACTTGCCAAAGATGATTTATTAAAGCGCATAGTGTCATCAACTAACCTGAATCATGCTTACAAACAGGTTATGTCCAATGGTAGCAATGGAGGCGTTGATAAGATATAGACGGAAGAATTACTTCTTTTATATAAAATTCCATAAAGGCGAACTGATAAATTCTCTATTGAACAGCGGCTACTGTTTTAATCTCATACGTCAAGTTTAAATCTCCAAGAATGGAGTTAAGAAGCGTCAATTAAGTATTCCTACAGTTGTCGACCGTCTTATTCAACAATCCAACAGATAGGTTCTTAGAGTGCTCTATGAACACCAATTCAGTAATAATGATTTTAATTTTCGTCCTAAAAGTACTTCTCACCAAGCTTTGGTGATGTATCCAAGCTTATATTAGTAATGATTATAAATACTGTGTTGACTTGGTCCTGAAAAAGTTCCTCGATACCGTTATTAAAATACTGTCTCGTACCATGAAGGATAATCGTGTTATCTCCCTCATCCATAAATACCTTTTCTGTAGGATTATGATGGATAGCCGCTATGAAAACTGTGAGCATAGAATTGATCAAAGTGAACTTTGTCTCCCTGTCAAACAATTCGATGTTTCATGAATTGACCACATCATTAGCATCCCGTAGTCACAAATTTATGCATTATGCCGATACCTGTTTGATCTTCAGTAAGAGTAAACAGTCCATCATGTGCATAAAAAAAGAGTATAACCACCTTTGTTGAAAAACATCCTTTCTGAGGTAAATTTTGATAAAATTAAGGTTGGTTATGTCCAAGAAATAAAATTCCTGGGTCACTCATTTTATCTACATAAAGATGAGCACCGTTTATCTGTCCATTCTAAAAATGAGCCAAATTTGAGAACCTAATCAAAAGAGTTGACAAGAATAAGCAATAATACGGAATATGATAAACACAAAGCAGAACACCATCTATTTATACATGGTTGGATAGAATACTTTCAGGTAGCAGATATGCAGAGCTATCAGAAACATACAGCCGAATAACTCCGTCGTAAAATACGAATGTGCATATGGAAACATTAGAAGAAGATTAAGACAAAGTTTATAATTTTACAAAAATGTGGTACCAGTAAATTTTATGCTTTGCAACACACCAATACTCAATTGGGGTATTGAAGTATATCCGGAAACAGAATACTGACTTCCGCTCTGAATAATGACAAACTGAAGTAAACAATCCCACTTTGATGGAGTATTACAGTAAATTACATCGTAGATAAAGAACCGTAACATACCAAATGGTATACGTAGTATGAAAGGTCTTTAATAACGAAAATAGGAAGAAAACAACTTTATTTTCTTCCTACTTGATTAGTTCATTTTTGTTCTAAGATTTCTTTTTCTATCTCATAAAATATAGGAGTTAGCTTCCCTAAATCGTATGTTTTAATCCATACTTTACTTCCTTTTTCTTTTTCTATATCATAAAAATTAAAAGTATATATATTGTTGCTCAATGATTTTCTATTCTGACTGAATAGTTGGCAATACTTGCTACAGGTGATGTTAATCGGACTAGCATTTTTGCCTCGCAAAAAGAATCCATTATGTTGCAATATCGTGTATACCATACCATAATACATTAGTTGTATTTTTTGGGTCCCCTTACCCATAATTGAGCATAATTTTGGGGAATACTCTCGATATTTATTTTTGATCCATGACCGGAGTTCCTCAGACAACTCACCTTTGCCTTTGGAATAATTTATATTCTGCAATACCCTTTGAAGGTTTGGGATATATATAGCATCACAGTCATCTTGCACAACGCCTTTATCGTCGGGAATATTGATTTCTGCTGCAATACGCTTCAATAAAATACTACTATCGGTCAACTGAAGTTATTAGTTATGCTAAATAAATGTATTTCTACGCATAGTCAACAACTCCATGTTTCCCTACTTCATAGGCATATAAATTTTATGTTAACAATCAGGTTCATACTCTCAATGCTGATTCATTTATAACCCTCAGCTAGCTTCTTTACTTTTTATGAAATAGAATATAATTTAGACTTTACAATGTTTATGCCTAATTATTGTTTTGAAAAGTTGTCATAAAAATCTGACAGATTGACATTTTTTGTATTTAAACAATTTCTTTAAATACTTTCAACTCTCCAAAGGTCATCTTCCCCATACTTCCTATGATATCGACCTTATATTGACTATTTTTCTACACATCTACATCTAGCTAAACTTTTTAAATCACCAGAACTAAAATAGAATTCAAGACTTTAAAATCAAATTCATTTCCTCATCGGTTAAATTTTGCAATCTATTGTAGATAATATAACTACACAATGCAGATTTGTTATTTTTTACAAACACCCTAATGGGCTTACATTTTGTTGTTTCAATTCTGTTCTTTTAATTACATTAATTCATTATTCACTTTTTAAATCAATACATTATTCCTGTTTTTAGAATAAACCATCAATCTATTTTAGATAATAACAATAATTAATTATTATCATAACGTGCTCTTTTTTTATAAATATGCCAAATTGGCAGTTTTGTAATTCCCTTAGCTGTTATTTTACTTCCTCAAAATCTTTTTTCCTTTTTTTATAATCTCTATTGCCTAATGGAATATTCACTCACGCTTTTGCAAGCTATAATAATTTTATGATGAAAATAGCCAATAGATCAGATCTTACATTTCATCAACCTAATACTTCTTGCATTATTTTTTTGCAATCAAAGTCTTTTATTACAACTATTATTTAAATGTATCATTGAAAATAGCTATATTTGCGACTAGTTTATTAGGACAGATATGAACTAACTTTAAGAACAGCACGCATAAGTCTCTGATAATCAGACATACATACAAATTTACATGATTATTTCCAATTCTTAAAATATTCGTGTACTTTTGCACAAAACTTTAAGTATATGATACAGTCGATGACAGGATACGGCAAAGCTACGGCCGAACTTCCAGATAAAAAGATAAACGTAGAAATCAAGTCGCTCAACAGCAAAGCAATGGATCTTTCCACTCGCATCGCTCCGGCTTATCGTGAAAAAGAGATCGAAATCCGCAACGAAATCTCCAAAGTGCTGGAACGTGGAAAGGTGGACTTCAGCCTCTGGATAGAGAAAAAAGAGAGTGCGGAAAGCGCGACTCCTATCAACCAAGTGTTGGTGGAAGGCTACTACAAACAGATTCAGGCGATCTCGGAAAATCTCGGCATCCCCGTCCCCACCGACTGGTTTCAGACGTTGCTCCGTATGCCGGACGTTATGTCTAAGACTGAAATCCAAGAGTTGACGGAAGAAGAATGGGAAATGGTACGTGCCACCGTTCTCGAAGCAATCGGTCATCTGGTGGACTTCCGCAAACAGGAAGGCGCCGCACTGGAAAAGAAGTTCCGCGAAAAGATAGCTAACATCGCACTGTTGCTCGAAAAGATAACTCCTTACGAAAAAGAACGGGTGGAGAAAGTCAAGGAACGTATCACCGACGCACTCGAAAAGACGCTGAACACGGACTACGACAAGAATCGGCTGGAACAAGAACTGATCTACTACATCGAAAAACTGGATGTCAACGAGGAAAAACAACGCCTCACCAACCACCTGAAATATTTCATCAGCACGCTGGAAAGCGGCAACGGACAAGGCAAGAAGCTCGGTTTCATCGCTCAGGAAATGGGACGGGAAATCAATACGCTTGGCAGCAAGTCCAACCATGCCGAAATGCAGAAAATCGTTGTGCAAATGAAAGATGAGCTAGAACAGATCAAGGAACAGGTGCTGAACGTAATGTAATTATTTAATAGAGAATTGAAAGTTGAAAGTTGAAAATCATACACTTGTCGACATTTTCAATTTTCAACTTTCAATTCTCAATTTTCAATTAAACAAATGACTGGCAAGTTAATTATTTTTTCTGCCCCGTCCGGTTCGGGCAAATCGACTATTATCAACTATCTGCTGACGCAGAACTTAAATCTCGCGTTCTCCATTTCTGCAACCAGCCGCCCACCGCGCGGGACGGAGAAACACGGGGTTGAATATTTCTTCCTTACTCCCGAAGAGTTCCGTTGTCGCATTGAGAACAACGAGTTTTTGGAATACGAAGAAGTGTACAAGGATCGGTATTACGGAACGCTGAAAGAACAAGTGGAAAAGCAGTTGGAGAAGGGTCAGAACGTGGTATTCGACTTGGATGTAGTGGGCGGATGTAATATCAAAAAGTATTACGGTGAGCGTGCGTTGTCCATCTTTGTACAGCCGCCCTCCATCGAAGAACTCCGCTGTCGGCTGACGGGTCGGGGCACGGATGAGCCCGAAGTAATCGAATGCCGCATCGCAAAGGCGGAATACGAAATGACTTTTGCTCCCCAGTTTGATCGTGTCATCGTCAATGATGATCTGGAGGCGGCAAAGGCTGAGACACTGAAAGTTATCAAAGAATTTCTAAATAAGGAATGAAAGAGTCTCTGAAAAGACAAAAACTAAAAACCGGAATCTTCAGCGGGTCATTCAATCCGGTACACATCGGACATCTGGCCTTGGCCAACTATCTTTGCGAGTATGAAGGACTGGACGAAATTTGGTTTATGGTCAGCCCGCAAAACCCGCTGAAAGCGGGAACGGAGCTATGGCCGGACGACCTGCGTCTCCGGTTAGTAGAACTTGCCACAGAAGAATATCCCCGCTTCCGCTCTTCAGACTTCGAGTTTCATCTGCCCCGCCCTTCATACAGCGTACATACGTTGGAAAAGCTACATGAAACCTATCCGGAACGGGACTTCTACTTAATTATCGGCTCGGATAACTGGGCCCGCTTCGACCGCTGGTATCAATCGGAGCGCATCATCAAAGAAAACCGTATTCTTATCTATCCCCGCCCCGGATTCCCGGTAAATGAAAACGGGCTGCCCGAAACAGTCCGTCTGGTCCATTCACCTACCTTTGAAATAAGTTCTACGTTTATCCGTCAGGCACTTGATGAGAAGAAAGATGTAAGATACTTCTTGCATCCAAAGGTTTGGGAGTATATTAGAGAATATATCCGACAGAGTATAAGGGAGCACTGATCATCTACTCTTTGAGACGATGAAGCGTAATCATTATGATTTCTGCCGGAGCACCGATTCGTACAGGCATCTGAGAAGTACCGATCCCATTAGTAACAATCAATGGCATTTTAGTTGAATTGTACGCCAGTCCGGTCAGAAAGCGGGTGCCGTAGTGGGAGTTCTGTATCGGGGCGTAACCGAATACGCGTACCTGTCCACCATGAGTATGTCCCGCCAAAGCGATGTCCGTGTTGGCCACCGAAACATCCTCCACGTAGTCGGGAGTATGCACCAACAAGATAACGAAGTCGTTGGGAGAAAGCGCCAGTGTGGGCGACACCCCATTTTGTTTCAAGTCGAAAGGATTGCGTACTCCGGCAAGGATAATCTGCTGACCGTCTTTGCGTAATGTATCGACTTCGTGTTCCAGCGGACGCATCCCGTAATGCTTCATCGTGCGGATTATTTCGTCATGGCAGCGTTCATAGTCATTATTTCCCATTACTCCGAAAGTTCCCATCGGTGTTTTCACACGGGCCAATGCGGCAAATAACGGTTCTACGTATTCACAGCCTTCCTGATAGTCTCCTCCCATCAGCAAGACGTCCGGTTTCTGGGCGATCAAAAGATCGACAAGGTTGTTCAAGCCTTTCTCTTTCAGCAGACTCTTGTAATGCAAGTCGGAAATGAAGGCGATGCGGAAGCCTTCGAAGGCTTCGGGGACATCACGGTGGGTGAAGTCATATTCCACGACACGGTCTATGCCGCTATAAGTGGCAGGGACGTTCACGGTAGAAGACGTGATCTTCGTTCCGCGAAGTACCAAATTACGTTCTTCCTGCTCGGTCGCAGCTTCTTTCTTCGCTGTTTTCTTCTGCTTTTTCGTCGAAACTTTCAAGTCGGCAAGCTGAGAATGATCCGGAGCAAACAAGCCGTCGATAGCGGCGGAACTGTCCGGACGGACGGAATCGACATTGAGCACAGGACGAGGCAGGATCGATACAACATTCTTCTTTGACTTACAAGATACGAACAGGAATAATACGAATATTATGAACAGGTAATTTATTTTTTTCATCTTCTTTGGTTTATTTTCTTCTACATATAACACATTCCCCCACTATTTGAGGCGCAAAGATAGGAAAAATCATGTATCTTTGTCCGTCAAAACTTATTATTATATATTAAAGCATGGAAGAAGTAAAGCGTAACTCGCTGCGTGCGTGGATATTAGCAGCACGTCCCAAAACTCTGACAGGAGCCATTACGCCGGTCATGATCGGTAGCGCACTTGCTTATATGGATGGACATTTTCAATGGTTGCCGGCCCTTATCTGCTGCCTGTTCGCCGGTCTGATGCAAATTGCCGCCAATTTTATCAACGACCTCTTCGACTACCTCAAAGGAACCGACCGCGAAGACCGGCTGGGACCGGAACGAGCCTGCGCACAAGGCTGGATTTCACCGAGAGCCATGCGAAACGGAATCATCGTCACCGTCCTGTTCGCCTGTCTGATCGGATCTGCGCTGCTGTTTTATGCCGGATGGGAGCTGATCATAGTAGGACTTCTCTGCGTACTCTTCGCTTTCCTCTATACCACAGGCCCTTATCCATTATCCTACAACGGCTGGGGCGATGTTCTGGTCATCGTATTTTTCGGATTCGTCCCCGTGGGCGGAACGTACTACGTGCAGGCGCTGACATGGACTTCGGACACAACGGTAGCTTCTCTGATCTGCGGACTGCTGATTGATACCTTGCTGGTAGTCAACAATTACCGAGACCGTGAAGCGGATGCACGGAGCGGAAAGCGGACGGTCATCGTTCGTTTTGGCGAGAAGTTCGGACGCTATCTTTATTTGATGCTGGGGGTGGCAGCAAGTCTTCTGTGTTTCTGGTTCTTCTTCGAAGGACACTTGTTTGCCGCACTTCTTCCGTTACTCTACCTGATTCCTCATGTCCTCACATGGAGACGGATGGTGCAGATTCACAGTGGTAAAAAATTAAACAGCATACTAGGTGAGACTTCACGTAATATGCTGTTAATGGGTATTTTGCTATCAATAGGATTCTTGATCCGACATTGATTTATTTTCCGTACATCTTTTCGTAATAACCTTGATAGTCTCCGCTGGTCACCTCTTCCACCCAGTCTTGATTTTCAAGATACCATACGATTGTCTTCACGATGCCATCTTCAAATTTCGTTTCGGGATACCAGCCCAAGGCGTTCGTGATCTTCGTGGGATCAATGGCATAACGCTGGTCGTGCCCCAGACGGTCTTTGACAAAAGTGATCAGATCGTTGTTGATCCAGTCAACGGAGATTTCTCCGTCTTCACCTTTCACTTTCTTTTTAAGGACCTGACGATATTCCGGTTTCTCGGTCATTAGTTTACGGATAGTGGCAATGGTCAGCTTCACAATTTCAAGATTGGTTTCTTCGTTGTGACCACCTACGTTGTACACCTCGCCCTCTTTGCCTTCGCGCACTACCAAGTCGATCGCTTTGCAGTGGTCTTCTACGTAAAGCCAGTCGCGCACGTTGCTTCCGTCACCGTAGACAGGCAGATGTTTGCCTTCGAGTATATTCTTGATAATCAGCGGAATCAGTTTTTCGGGAAAATGATAGGGGCCGTAGTTGTTGGAACAGCGGGTGATCGTTACCGGCATTTTATAAGTGTCGTGATAAGCCATGACTACCATGTCGGCACTGGTTTTCGAAGCGCTGTACGGGCTGTGCGGACAAAGCGGGGTTTCTTCCGTGAAGTAGCCTTCCGCACCGAGTGAGCCGTACACCTCGTCGGTAGATACCTGATGGTAGCGCACTCCTTTTCTCCAGGTAGGATATCCCTGTTCGTCCTTACCCATCACCCAGGCACGGCGGGCACAATCCAGCAGATTCTGCGTACCGAGGATGTTGGTGATCAGAAACAGTTGCGGGTTTTCGATACTGCGGTCTACATGGCTTTCGGCGGCGAAGTTCACGACATAGTCGAAACGGTATTCGGCAAAAAGGCTGTCCACCACTTCGCGGCTGCAAATGTCTCCTTTGATAAAGAAACAACGTTCGTTATCGATATCTTTGGCAATAGTTCCCAGATTACCCGCATACGTCAGGGCGTCAAGAACCACCACTTTTATATCGCTGTGCTTGGCCAAGATATACTTAATATAATTGGCGCCAATAAATCCTGCGGCACCGGTCACCAGATAAGTTTTCATATATGATTATTTATGTTTATTTCAAGGGTTGTTTAGACAGTTCTATCAGGTATTTACCGTATTCGGTCTTTTCGAGTTTCTGTCCGAGCAGCAGCAATTGTCCGGACGAAATCCATCCTTGCCGCCAGGCTATCTCTTCGATACAGCTGACGTAGAAACCTTGCCGGTTCTGAATGGTAGCCACGAAGTTGGAGGCTTCGAGCAGGCTGTCGCAGTTTCCGGTATCCAGCCACGCGAATCCGCGACCGAACAGTTCCACGTTCAGTGTTCCTTCTTCGAGGTACAGGCGGTTCAGGTCCGTTATCTCATATTCTCCACGTGCCGAAGGGCGGAGAGAAGCCGCTTTTTCCGTCACGGTAGCGTCGTAGAAATAAAGTCCGGGAACGGCATAATTACTTTTCGGCACCAGTGGCTTTTCTTCCAGAGAAATCACTTTGCCTTGTTCGTCGAACTCCACTACCCCGTAAGCCCGAGGATCTTTCACGTAATAGCCGAAGATGCAGGCTCCCTTCTCCACACCGGCAGCACGCCGGAGCATAGCGGAAAACCCTTGTCCATAAAACATATTGTCCCCAAGAATCAGACAACCTGCCTCACCGTTCAAGAAATCAGCTCCCAACACAAAGGCTTGTGCCAGTCCGTTAGGCTGCTCCTGTATTTTGTAAGAGAAAGACATCCCGAGCTCCTCACCTGAGCCCAACAAGTCCCGAAACATCGGCAAATCACGCGGAGTAGAGATGACCAAGACCTCCCGTATCCCTGCCAGCATAAGCGTAGACAGCGGATAATAGATCATCGGCTTGTCGTATACAGGCATGATTTGTTTGGAAATCGCTTTGGAAAGCGGATAAAGACGAGTGGCGCTTCCACCGGCCAGAATAATTCCTTTCATTGTCGTCTGAGTTATTCATTTTACTGTGTGCAAAGGTCGGAAAGAAATCTGACGTGACAAAATGAATTGTAAGAAATCTATCCTGCCAGTTCAATAACTTCGAGGTCTTTGAACGTTCCGTTGTCGATGACAAAGCGCACCATTGTCCGCACTTTATGGAAACCGGACATCCCTGCGGCTCCGGGATTGATGTGCAGCATGTCCAACGTTTTGTCGTATTTCACCTTTAATATATGGGAGTGTCCGCTGATGAAAAGTTTCGGCGGACGTGCCATCAAACTGCCGATAACCGAAGGGTCGTACTTGCCCGGATACCCGCCGATATGCTTGATCAGCACTTCCGCTCCGTCCACCGTGAAGCGGTTCACCTGCGGGAACATCTTCCGTATTTCTTGCCCGTCTATGTTGCCGTAAACTGCCCGCAGGGGCCGGAAAGCCGCTAGCTTCTCGGCTACTTCTACCGAACCGATATCTCCGGCATGCCAGATTTCGTCGCACGATTCAAAATATTCGAGATATTTTTCGTCCCAATAAGCGTGGGTATCGGACAATAATCCAATTCTTGTCATAATTTTCTTTGTTTAGTCCTGCAAAGATACTATATTTGGGAAAATCTTAAAGCACATGGAAAGCAAATATAATTATTTCAAACGTGATATCAGCTGGCTCTCATTCAACTATCGGGTGTTGCTCGAAGCGCTGGATGAGCACCTGCCGCTATACGAGCGCATCAATTTCATCTCCATCTACTCCTCCAATCTGGAAGAGTTTTACAAAATCCGGGTGGCGGACCACAAGGCCGTGGCATCCGGCGCAACGGAGAGCGATGAAGAAACCGTACAATCCGCCCGCGAACTCGTGGAAGAAATCAACCACGAAGTAAACCGCCAGCTGGACGACCGTGTACGCATTTACGAAGAAAAGATACTGCCCGCCCTGCGCAAAAACCACATCATCTTCTACCAGGACAGACATGTGGAACCGTTTCACCAGCAGTTTATCAAGGACTTTTTCCGGGAAGAAATCTTCCCCTACCTGCAACCCGTGCCCGTATCGAAAGACAAAATCGTCTCTTTTCTGCGAGACAACCGGCTCTACCTCGCCATCCGCCTCTATCCGAAGGAAAACAGGAACCCCGCCAACCGGCAGCCTTTCTATTTCGTCATGAAGCAGCCGTACGCCAAAGTGCCCCGTTTCATCGAACTTCCGCCCCGTGGAAACAACTATTACATCATGTTCACCGAGGACATCATCAAAGCGAACCTCAACCTTATTTTCCCCGGCTACGACGTCGATTCGAGCTACTGCATCAAAATATCCCGTGACGCCGACATTCTGATAGATGACACCGCCAGCAGCGCCGACCTCGTAGCCCAACTGAAAAAGAAGGTAAAAAAACGCAAGATAGGCGACGTCTGCCGCTTTGTCTACGACCGTGCCATGCCGCAAGACTTCCTCGACTTTCTGGTCGACGCCTTCCGCATCCACCGTGACGAACTTGTCCCCGGCGACAAGCACCTGAACCTCGAAGACCTGCGCCACCTGCCCAACCCGAACAAGTCTCTACGCCGCATCGAAAAGCCGCAACCGATGAAGCTGAACATCCTCGACGAAAAAGAATCGATCTTCAACTACGTCGCCCAAAAGGATCTGCTGCTGTATTACCCGTACCACTCCTTCGAGCACTTCACCCACTTCCTCTACGAAGCAGTGCACAATCCGGAGACGCGCGAAATCATGGTCACCCAATACCGTGTAGCCGAAAACTCGGCCGTCATCAACACCTTGATAGCCGCCGCGCAGAACGGCAAGAAAGTCACCGTATTTGTCGAGCTCAAAGCCCGTTTCGACGAAGAGAACAACCTCGCCACCGCCGAAATGATGCAAGCCGCCGGCATCAAAATCATTTACAGCATCCCCGGACTAAAAGTACACGCCAAAGTGGCCCTCGTCCGTCGCCGCGGACTGAATGGAGAGAAAATCCCCAGCTACGCCTACATCAGCACGGGCAACTTCAACGAAAAGACCGCCACCCTATACGCCGACTGTGGACTTTTCACCTGCCGCAAGGAAATAGTGAACGACCTTTACAACCTCTTCCGCACCCTGCAAGGCAAGGAAGATCCGAAATTCACCACTCTCCTCGTCGCCCGCTTCAACCTCATACCGGAACTGAACCGCCTCATCGACCGTGAAATATCCCTTGCCGACCAAGGCAAAGGCGGACGTATCATCCTCAAAATGAACGCCCTCCAAGACCCCGCAATGATCGACCGACTCTACGAGGCCTCCGAACACGGCGTGCAGATCGACCTCATCGTCCGCGGCATCTGCTGCCTCATACCGGAGCAGTCATACAGCCGTAACATCCGTGTCACCCGCATTGTCGACAGTTTTCTGGAGCACGCCCGCATCTGGTATTTCGGCAACGAAAGCCACCCCAAAGTATACATGGGCTCGCCCGACTGGATGCGCCGCAACCTCTACCGCCGTATCGAAGCCGTCACCCCCGTCCTCGACCCCGACCTGCGCGCCAGTCTGATCGAAATGCTCCATATCCAGCTCGCTGACAACCAAAAAGCCTGTTGGGTAGACGACAAACTGCAAAACGTATTCAAAAAAAGAGCGTCCGGCACCCCTGCTGTCCGTGCCCAATACGATTTTTATGAATGGCTGAGTAAAAAAGCGCAGGAAGCGCAGCACTCATAACTTTTTGATCATCTCAAACTGCTTGCCCGCAAGTTCGTGTTGAAATGGGCTAAATATTCAAATCGGAACAGAAATGAATCAATTCCACGGGCATTTCTTATCTTCTTCAAAGAGTTTCTGGCTGAATGTCTGTTTCTCTTGCTTTGCCACACCCGAACCGTGTCAAAACCAGACCACCTCTGTAGTATCTCCGTAGTCTATAGAGCCGAATTTGCTACGGACTTGGTACAGAGAAGATACGGGACCGGGTAGGGGAAAGTCTGGAATTGGTCGGAAAGTGTAAAGCGTATATTCTCTCGAAAAAATAATTTTATCTCGAATTGTTAAATTTAAGCAGGTTCTTATTGCTTTACGTTTTTTTTCTTTATTTTTGTAGATACGTTAAATCTAATGAATTTATGGTTTTGCGGAATCCTTTATTCTAAAAACATAAAATGGTATGAAAAACATAAAGCAAATAAACAAAACCCTATGGCTGAAAATTGGGCTGACTATTACCTTTTTATCTAGTCTATCTTCCATATTTATTTCAAACGTTATTTATATCCGCTGTTTGAATGGTGTTATTTTACTGTCAATCGCATTTATTGCATTTGTATATTTTGGGTGGGGTAGAATCGTATGTTTTTTGAATGATAAATTTATAGAAAAAGACAACTGTCCTTATTATTCGAAAAATCAATGTCCTTATGGAAGTATTGCGCAATGTCCCTATAACACGTCCGGATGCTATGCTTTCCCTAAAGCTCAAAAAAGTCAAAAGAAGTCATATTGGCTTTTTTCATTCGTAATTATTGCTATAATTATAATAGCGATATCGGTTCTTTACAAAGACCCAGGCATGAATAACGTTACGGTATTTTTTGATTATAAAAAACTTAATACAGAGAAAATATTGAATATTCTCCAAACTATTTCTGTTTCTTTTATTGGTGCTGTTTGCGTGGCATATCTATTTGATATTCCAGGGAGAATGGCTGAATATCAAAACTACTTCATTAATTTGTTGTCCTCTTCTGATTATTTAAAGAAGATGGAGGAGAAAGATCTTCTTGAGCTTAGAACTCGGATTACATGGTTGCTGCATATAAAGGATGTACCCAATATGCCGAGAGGATTGATTAGTTTAGATGAAAAGATTTGTAAAATGCTAAAAGAGCCTTATTTTAAAGAATATACCCAAATAATTAATTTAGAAAGAAATAAGGATGAGGGGGCTCCAGGTACATTGCATAAAAAAATTAGTATAGAATATACGGCTTTTAACCCTTATAATGACCAGCATCCTGTAATAATGGATATAGGGTTAGCCAATAGTGTGAAGTTTTCCAATGGATTTAGCGTGGATGAAGCAAAAAAGTTGTTTAAATTGACTGATTTTACGGTTTATCTTGACTCTAACGAGAAGAAATATGATTTAAAATCGCATATTGAGATAAAAATAGTGAAAGAAAACGAGGATGGTCTGCTGTATAATGGAAAAATTCTGTTGGCCCCTTGTGGTAATGAATCAAACAAAGACGCTCCATTGAACATATTTTCGTTGAATAGTGTTAGTAACATAGAGAATACTGAAATAAATTACAAGGAAACTGACTCTAGCTCTAATATAGGATTGTACATGAAGTTTTCAGATAAGATAAAGGTTAAACTACAATATGAGATCGTGGTTCCGGAGGAAGATGGAAGCTTTACTAAACGTTTGAGGTATCCAGTAAAATATTTCCATATAGATTACACTCTGGGAGAAGGAATGGAAGATTGTATTTTGGCTGGACAGTTATTAGGAACCTTGATTGATCAAAATAATGTTTCAGTTGAGATGTCCGAAAATAAGAGACATATTTGCATGAAAACCCATAGCTGGCTTCTTCCTAAAAACGGGGCTGTAATTGTACACTGTAAGAATAGTAAAACATCACAATAAGTAAAGGTGAAAACAATGTTAAATGAATAAAATATAGAGAATTAAATGGTTTAATGAATGATTAAAGTATTATCTTTGCAAAACTTAACAAAATGGCTAAATTATGAAAGTGGAAGAAATTGATTACTAAATCTATTTTAAATAGATTAGAAATGACTTTGGAGAATCGCGAATGTATTCTCTGCTATAAGTCCTAGCTACTATAGTAGTTAGGACTTTTTTATTTGAGCGTACTATTGTCCGCCTTATCTGCATCCGTGTACCCATTTAATTCAAATCAAGAGTAATAATGAACCCAATATATATCTGTCATTCAAACGACCAACGACCCTCCTTTTTTATATACAAGAAAAGAGAAGCATTATCGACCTATCTCGCTTTTCAAAAGTAATGCCGACTTCGATGACAGATAATATAGGTTATATACCAAACGATATACTTACAAGTCATTCGATATATTGCAACACCACTGTCACACTTTTATCATTTCCACACCCTGCCAACTACCACACCTCCCTACACCTATAACCTCTCTCCGTCCTCCTCCCACTGCTCCACCCCACCCGCACGGTCCCCCGGCCTACTTTTTTCTCCGTCAAGCGAGCGCCCGCAACGGAGCGTTAAGAAGGGCAGACTGTTTGAGCGGAGCGAGTTTCTGCCCTTTAGCGTAGTGCAGGAAGCGAGTAGGAGAAAAAAGTAAGCCTTGAATTTTTCTTTGGTTCTTTCTTTTGTTTCAAGACAAAAGAAAGAACGTTGTAACACAAATGTAACATGTATGACATCCCCCTGCAACCTCAAACCCCGTCCTTTGCACCCAGAAATAACATACACAACTTTCTTTATGGAGACAATTTACTTATGCATTATCATTTTCCTGTTCGTGCTGGCCGTGTTCGATCTCATCGTCGGAGTCAGTAATGATGCAGTCAACTTTCTGAATTCGGCGGTAGGCGCCAAGGCCGCTTCGTTCAAAACCATTCTTTTCATAGCCGGGATCGGTATTTTCATTGGCGCATCCCTGTCCAATGGCATGATGGACATAGCCCGTCACGGAATCTATCAGCCCGAGCACTTCTACTTTGCCGAAATCATGTGTATACTGCTCGCCGTCATGCTGACCGACGTAGTCCTTCTGGACGTCTTCAACTCCATGGGCATGCCCACCTCCACGACCGTTTCGCTGGTCTTCGAGCTGCTCGGAGGAACTTTCGCCCTCTCCCTGATCAAAGTAAACAATGACGCCACCCTTGCGTTGGGCGATCTGATCAACACCGACAAAGCGCTCTCCGTGATCATGGCCATTTTCGTGTCCGTGGCCATCGCCTTCTTCTTCGGTATGTTAGTACAGTGGCTCGCCCGCATCGTTTTCACGTTCAATTACACGAAAAACATCAAATACAGCATCGGCCTTTTCGGTGGGATCGCCGCCACCTCCATCATCTACTTCATGCTGATCAAAGGGCTGAAAGACAGCTCCTTCATGACCCCCGAAAACAAACAGTGGATACAGGACAACACGCTGCTGCTCATCGCCAGCTTCTTCGTCTTCTTCACGGCACTGATGCAAGTGCTGCACTGGCTCAAAGTCAACGTTTTCAAAGTAGTGGTACTGATGGGCACCTTTGCCCTCGCCCTCGCCTTCGCCGGCAACGACCTCGTCAACTTCATCGGGGTTCCCCTCGCAGGCTACTCCTCCTTCATAGACTACACCACCAACGGAGCCGGAGCAAGTCCGGACAGCTTCCTGATGACCTCGCTGCTGGGCCCCGCCAAGACACCGTGGTACTTCCTTATCGGTGCCGGCGCCATCATGGTCTACGCCCTCTGCACCTCTAAAAAGGCGCACGCCGTCATCAAAACCTCGGTAGACCTCTCCCGTCAGGATGAAGGAGAAGAGAACTTCGGAAGCACCCCGATGGCACGCACACTGGTACGTTTCAGCATGACACTTGCCAACGGCACTTCCCGCATCATGCCCGAAAGCGCGAAGCAGTGGATCAACTCCCGTTTCCGCAAAAACGAAGCCATCATAGCCGACGGAGCCGCTTTCGACCTCGTCCGCGCCTCTGTCAACCTCGTCCTCGCCGGGCTGCTCATCGCCTTGGGAACGTCGCTGAAACTGCCGCTCTCTACCACCTACGTCACCTTCATGGTAGCAATGGGTACGTCGCTCGCCGACCGTGCATGGGGACGTGACTCCGCCGTCTACCGCATCACAGGCGTTCTGAGCGTCATCGGTGGCTGGTTCATCACTGCCGGAGCCGCCTTCACCATCTGCTTCTTCGTGGCCCTCGTGCTGCACTACGGCGGCAACATCTCCATCATCGCACTGATCGGAATAGCGATTTTCATCCTCATCCGCAGCCAGGTGATGTACAAGAAACGCAAGGCGAAAGAGAAAGGCAACGAAACGCTGAAACAACTCATGCAGACCGCCGACAGCGAAGAAGCGCTGCAACTGATGCGTAAACATACCCGCGAAGAACTCGCCAAAGTGCTGGAGTACGCCGAAACGAATTTCGAACTGACCGTCACCTCCTTTATACACGAAAACCTGCGCGGACTGCGTCGTGCCATAGGTTCCACGAAGTTCGAAAAGCAGCTCATCAAGCAGATGAAACGCACCGGAACCGTTGCCATGTGCCGCCTCGACAACAACACCGTGCTCGAAAAAGGACTCTACTACTATCAAGGCAACGACTTCGCCAGCGAACTGGTGTACAGCATCTCGCGCCTCTGCGAACCGTGTCTTGAACACATCGACAACAACTTCAACCCGCTCGACGCCATTCAGAAAGGCGAATTCAGCGACGTGGCCGAGGACATCACTTATCTGATTCAGCAATGCCGCAAGAAGTTGGAAAACAACGATTATCAGAATATGGAAGAGGAAATCCGCCGTGCCAACGACCTCAACGGACAGCTATCGCAACTGAAACGCAAAGAGTTGCAGCGCATCCAAAGCCAGTCGGGCAGCATCCGGGTAAGTATGGTTTATCTGACCATGGTGCAGGAAGCTCAAAATGTAGTGACTTACATCATTAACCTGATGAAGGTAAGCCGGAAATTCCAGATGGAAACAGAAATGCCGTAAGGTGGCTCATCCCCCAAAAGCACACAACAAAAGGGTTTATCTTCAGAAAGTCTATCTGATTAAATAAAATGCATTAGAGATAAACCGGAAAAAGCAAGAAGGGCTGCTCCCAAGTAGAATTGGGGCAGCCCTTTTTATGATTGGACGGTTGACTGTTATCCAATCTGCCGGGATATTCTTTTATAGATGTCAAAATTCTCCAACTACCGCATTATCGGGCTCAAAAAACATAATGTAGCAAACAGGGGTATAGGTGACCCCATTTTTTGATAATACACTTTTCCATAAATCCTACATCTCAGAGCAGGTATGAATCATTTCGCACAAGAAATGAAATGAATTAAATTCCACTACCTATTACTATACAATTACCTATTACTTTCCCATACAAAAATCCCCTTTATTCAACCCCATATCATAGACAGATACGGTTTTAAATAAAAGGGGATTCTCTAGTTTTTAAGAGAGGAGGTCGGTTTATGAATCTCCCGTCTTTTTAGCTTTCCGACGACGGAAGCGCAAGAGTGCTTCCAAAATATCCAATAACTTTTCTAAAAATAATTTCATAGCTTCCTTCTTTAGAGTTAAAAAACAGAGTGAATGGAGCAATTTAATAAGGGAACCGATCATGCATTAGTGAGTCAGCGATTCAGCCTCATTAAACGGTTGGGTCCGGAGCCTCATCGTCGTCGCCTCCGGGAGTGCTTCCTCCGCCGGGAGTGTCTCCGCCTCCCGAATGATTTTTATCATCGTCGTCCACAAAGCCGCCCGCTACGTCCTTGACGTGGACAAATTCTACTCCGGAAGTCAGTGCACGGGTAGTGACGCCATCGGCAGAACGGGTATATTCGGGAGTAAACTGACAGCGCAGCGAAACGATCTGCGAACTGCTGACTTTACTTTCCAACACGACTCCCTTTCCTCCGGCTTTGGCGATCATCGTAAATGTGCCCAAGCCTTCGAGACGTACTGTGCGGCTGTTGAGCAACTGTTCACGCATCACGGACATCAAGTTTCGAATCACGTTGTGGACATCACCCGGTGTCAGAGAAGCCTTCTCGGCGATCAGCTCCGCCATCTTCTGCGTGTTGACCATTTTCGAGAATTTCACGAGGCGGGGGTAATACAGTTTCTGTCCCGCTTTGTTGGCGATATTCGCCTGGTAAGGTTTGTAAATTAATGGCATAAGGTTGTTTTCCTTTCTTTTTTTAATGGTTGATGTAAGTTTTCTATGTGCAATCGATTACGGTGACAAAAGTAGGCGATGGCAAAAAAGTCCGGATACACGATGTAACGACTTGTAACGGAAGAGCACCAGTCGGCACGGCCTCGCACAAATACTGCCTCCAAGGACTTCTGTACAAAGCAACACCAAACGACTAAAAAAAGCGTACCTTTACATTGGCAACGAAAATGAAAGAAAGAAATATAGAAAAGATAGTAAAAGCAGTATCAAAAGACAATGAAAGCAAAAATCATGAAACCAACTTCCGAAGAAAATGCAACCCTGCCCCGCATACAGGCATACAGCAAAAGCCAACTGGCCACTCTCTACCTGCCCCACATACAGCCCGCCTCCGCACGCCGCACTCTCCGCAGCTGGATCGCCAAGAACACGGCACTACAAAACGAACTCGCCCGCACGGGATATTCCGAGAAAGCCATCCTGCTCACTCCGGCGCAAGTAGGGCTCATCTTCCGTTTCTTGGGGGAGCCTTGATTCGAGCTGACTATCCGCATGGCTTCCCCTCCCTTCGGGAAGGGGCTGACTAAAAAGTCCCATTCTTCGGGAAGCAAGTATATTTCCGTCACGCCACGTCCCTTTCAAACCTTCTCTTCGTTGGCCGTATAAGGCAGCGTGAACCAAAAAGTACTCCCCTGACCCAGCCGTGAGACAGCACCGATCTTTCCTCCCATCCTTTCGACGATTGCCCGGCAAATGGTGAGTCCGAGTCCCGTGCCCTGCACAAAGCTGTTGAGTTTGACAAAATTCCCGAAGATTTCTTCCAACCGTTCCTCCGGTATCCCGCAACCGGTGTCGGTGACATAGAAATGCAGGAAACCGTCTTCGCGCACATCAAACCCGAACTCAATGCTGCCTTCCCCGGTAAACTTCACGGCATTATTCATCAGATTCATCATCACCTGTACCAGACGGTTACGGTCCGCCTTTACGACACATTCGGTCGTCCGGCGGTGATAGCAGATACAGATGCCGGACTTTTTATTCCTCAACCGGAACGTATCTTCGAGTTCGATAAACAGGCCGTGCACATCTACCGGGGCGTAGTCGAACTCCATCGTTCCGGCTTCGATCTTCGAAAGGTCGAGCACATCGCTGATAAGCTGCAACAGGAGTGTGTTGTTGTTTTCAATGATGTTGATATATTCCTGTTTCTCTTCCGAAATCCCCCTTTCCGCCGACACCAGCAGCGAGGAAAAGCCGACAATGGCGTTGAGGGGAGTGCGTATTTCGTGGCTGATGTTGGCGAGGAAAGAAGATTTGAGCGTGTTCGCCTCCTCGGCTTTCACCTTTGCCTGTACGAGCGCTTCCTCCATTTCCTTTCGTTGGGTGACAGTCATCGAAGTGCCGATAAGGCTCAGCGGTTTTCCGTTCGCGTCGCGCTCGTCCACGGCTGCGCGCACTTCTACCCATTCATTCTGTTGCGGGGAGGGAAGCCACTGTCTGCCTACCCGATATTCCTCGCGCATTTTCTGCGTTTCGCCATTGGCGAGGCGCTCGAAGGCGTCCCGCACGCGTTCGCGGTCTTCATCGCAGATTTTCGCGAAACAGGCGGAGGTGGGCACGATAATCAGGTTGCCGTCATGCGTCACCTCCTCTTCGGTGACGTACAAGTCGTGGCTGACGTTGCACGAGAGGAGGCCGGTCTGCAAATCCCATTTCCAAGGGGTCATGTCGGCAGCGTCGAGGGCGGCGGACAACTTATGGTTGGTGGATTTCAGCATTTGCTGCGTCAGCACCAGTTCGGTATTGTCCACACCAAAGACATCGACGCAGCCTTTCGTTTTGGAATGTATGGAGATGACGGTCAGATGAGTTTTCGTCTTCTCCAGATAATACTGAAAGGTTATTTGCCTGTTGTCATTCAGTTCGCTGTACCTGTCGGGCAGTTCCGGCGAATAATCCGGATTGAGTTCGCTGTATTTCTTTCCCAGTATTTTTTCTTTGGGCAGGATGTATTTCTCGAAAGTGGGATTCACTTCCCGGTAGACATAGTCGATAATCCGGGCACCGGGGTCGAATATGAGCTCGACACGGGCATAGAGAACGGGCATGTTTTCGACCAGACTGCTATAGCTCCTCATGATCTCCAGCCGCCTGCTCCTCTCATGCAGCGCCCTCCGGAGCCATATCACATAGATGACGGCCAGTGCCATCAAAGAGAAAAACAGGGCCAGATAATATTTGTTCCGCTCGAAAAAAGTGGGGGGCTTCATACCAAAAACAGTGTCGTCGGGACACAGGCCGAGCAACAGTCCGCTCTCTACGTAGTCGGCATAATTGATGACGGATGGGGGCGTCCCCATCGCTGCCGTTTCCACTCTGTGCGGATGCGACGCTCCGTCCAGGCGGCTTTTGATCACCGGGAGCAGATGTTTCTTTATTTCACTGTCTGTCCAGAAATAGCCGCCGATCAACAGGAAAGGCATCACTTCCTCCGCTTCTTTCCTGCATTGCGCACTGATCCAGCGCCTGTCGGACATGAAGACCTGTTTGCGCATATCCGGGACAACGGTCGCCATCAGTTCCATGTGCTCGGCACATATGTCAACCGGGCTGTTCTGGACGCGAAACTCTTTATAGACAGGGGCCATAAAGTCATCGCTCCACAGACAGTTTTCGGTATAGGAATTGATGATTAATAGTTGACAAGAAGAGGGGCGGCCGGCATAAATGTAAGTCTGAAATGCACTGATCAGAAAGATTGCAAGTGCCGCTGTTTTTCGAGTTATCCGCGCTTCCATAAATAGTGATTGTTTTGATTGTTTGCGGAACCGATCACTGAATATCTTAAAATATTGCTATTAAATCTTTAAATATTACTATACAAAAAGGTAAGTTCTGTAAGAACTTGGTAGAGCGACTTATCTGCCAGTTTATAATATATTACTAAAGAAATAAAAACAAACAGACTTATTAAAAGCCGTCATCTGCATTCTCAGCTCGGAAAACGGATTCGTTTTACCCGAACTGAGAATGCAATAATTAAAATTTGTAAATAATTACGAACGTGCAATACGGTAGAAACCGACAAAGGAAAACAAATAAATATCTAAAAGAGAAAACGTAGGATGTCAACATCGAATATGAAATCTGAGTGAACAATAAAACTTATTTTTCAGAATAAAAGCGTTTCTGCATGGTTTTCTCAATAATATGATTACATTTGTGGTGACATTATAACAAGGGAATAAAATGGAAATCCATCGCTGATATCGAATCGTTTTTTTACGAATACAGACTACCAAGTTCTTACAGGACTTACCTCATTCCGTCAGTTGTTCTTTCCTTTGTCCCGATCATTGTCGTCGCTCAAAGGTGTTCGTCGTCTTTACCTTCTTTTCCTTTTTCGTTCTTTTCCTCGTCTTTCATGCGCAATAATTTATCTTTACCGAAATTTATTTCTATCACCACTTTCTTGGGCGAGTCGATATGGTAACTCACAATTCCGGCATCTCTAATCAAGAACATAATAATGACAACCAGCATCCCGACCAGATTTTCGGCAAAGACACAATTGACGGACACGCAGTGCGCTAAATTAAAAATCGTCGTCCAATTGGACATTCTCTTTCCCATCCAGGCCGAGTGGAAGCGCTTGATCGACGATGCCGAACAGTCCGAATGCTGCTGAAGATAAGCGTCGTCAAAGCCGTTATCCCGGCTGACTTTCATAATCGAATCGATGACTTTCTGTTTTTCTTCGTCATCACTGTGCTGCAAGCCATTACATTGCTTTTTCTTCCATTGCTTCTCTTCGACTCTTTCCTGAAGGGCATCCCTGTTCTCGTCATACACGGACTTTTCGCCACTCTGATTTGCTTTTTTCTGACTCATGCTTTTCTGATTTGCTTTTTCCTGACTCATGCTTTTCTGATTTACTTTTTTCTGACTTGTACTTTTCTGATTTACAGTCCTTTTTACTTCAATGTGTTGTTCTCTTTCACTACTGTTCTGGCAGTTTTCTTTTTTGTTCATTACTAATTATATTTAAATTAATCCGACAAAATTCGGGATTTACCTTTAACATTTTGGGTCACGCGTGACTCTTTCTACATATTTTTTCATTTTAGTCAAGCGTGAACGGTTTTTATTCTACCCACAGTCTACTTTTGCCCCGAAATCAATAAATAACAATTGAATCATATGACTGAAATGAAAAAACAACATTCCCTCCCACGGGTACGGCTCATGAGGCGGGCCGCCGTCATCCGTCGCAACAATGACATGAACCGGCGTGATGCGCTCATCATCGCCCACCGAATCGGTGGACTGATAAGGAAGATGCACAGGGAGAACGTGAAATTCTGCTACACCAAGCAGGACGGAACCGTGCGCCACGCTGTCGGCACGCTCACCGGATATCAACACAGTTTTCACCGCCCCTATATGCCACGACCGGAAAATACGTTTGTAGTCTACTACGATCTCGAAGCCAAAGGGTGGCGCACGTTTCATGCCGAAAATTTCCTTTGCGTCGAATGAGTTTCGAAGAGCAGATGAGATTCGGAGAGCAAATGAGTTTCGGGCAGCAGATAAGTTTTGAAATGAGTTTCGGGCAGCAGATAAGTTTTGGACAGCAAATGAATTTCGGAGAACAAATGACTTCAGAAGAACGAAAAGAATGGGAAACGCTTTGCAGAATGTATCATGTGGACTCTTTGTACGAAGCCATTCAAGGGTGTCGGGAGGAGCTGGAGTTTCTCGTTCGCTGTGCCGAACGGCTCGAACCCCGTGCAGAGGAGGAATGAGAAAGGTCAAAGACCGGAGTAAGCGGGCGGAACCGCCTCATGTCAGCGAGGAGGCTACGCCGTTTAACAGTCCTTGTTTATGCCGTTTCTACCTTGCAGGCTACGCCGTTTCTACCATGCAGGCTGCGCCGTTTATCCCCGGCGGTTTCGGAAAAGGGATTTCTTTTTAACGAAGTATAATTTTATTAACAATATAAAGAATAAAGTATGGAAAATTGGAGATTTATCGAAGCAAATTCCGATTATATGGTTTCAGACCACGGGCGGATATTGAGTTTCAAAGGCAAATCGAAGTTGATAATCAGCAGCAGTATTACCGCAAAAGGTTATGAGTACGTGGCCATCCGCCAAAAGGGGATATACGTCGGCTACTCTGTACACCGCTTAGTGGCAACAGCTTTTATCCCCAACCCGAAGCGTCTCCCCCAAGTGAACCACCTCGACGGAAACAAGCTCAACAACCACGTCGCCAACCTCGAATGGTGCGATGCCTACGACAATGTCATGCACGCCATCCGGACCGGTCTGCGTCCGTCGTCACCCGCCCTCTCCCCCGTCCCCTGTGCCACAACGGACGAGGCAGGAAATATCCTGCAAGCCTATCCATCCATGAACGCACTGATAAAAGGGGAACAAATGAACCCTAAACAACGTAATTGGCTGGTGCTGCATTTATTACACCCCGAAAGGCTGAAGCAATCGGCCATGAAGAAAAAGCCAAGAGCCGAAAGAAGCGGTTCGGAAGAATGCTTTCTGATAGCACCCGAAATACCTGTGCTGACCGTCAAAGCTGATTCAATCGGAGAGTCCGAAGCAGGCAATCTGCTCGGAACAGGCAGATCGAGTAATTCAATCGGGAAGTCCGAAGCAGGCAATCTGCTCGGAACAGGCAGATCGAGCAATTCAATCGGAGAGTCCGAAGCAGGCAATCTGCTCGGAACAGGCAGATCGAGCAATTCAGTCGGAGAGTCCGAAGCAGGCAATCTGCTCGGAACAGGCAGATCGAGCAATTCAGTCGGAGAGTCCGAAGCAGGCAATGTATGTGTGCAGTCAGTTTCTTCTCCCCTTGTTTCATCGCCTCTTCCTCTTATTTCTCTCTTTGTTCCCATACACCATTCAGTGACACAACACTATTACCGCCGCCTGTCTCCCGAAGAATCCGCCATTTTTGGTTTCAACACTTATATATTGCCCAGAGAAAGAGGACAAAGAAAGGAGTTTCTGCAATGAAAGACACCATCATCATCCACTGTTCCGCCACCCGTGCGGGACAGAACATCACCGCTGCCGATATCGACTGCTGGCACCGTGCCCGTGGCTTCTGGTCCATCGGCTATCATTACGTCATCCGCCTCGACGGCACCATCGAACCGGGACGAGACGTCACCCTCGACGGGGCGCATTGTATGGGCTGGAACCAGCGTTCCATCGGCATCTGCTACGTCGGCGGACTGGACAAGGAAGGCCGCCCCGCCGACACACGGACAGATGCACAACGCACCGCCCTCATCCGACTGGTGAAATCTCTGCAACTGGCCTTCCCCAACGTGAAACAGGTCATCGGACACCGGGACACAAGCCCCGACCTCAACGGAGACGGCATCATCTCACCTAATGAATACATGAAAGCCTGTCCCTGCTTCGATGTGAAAAAGGAGTTCTAGGGAGTAGTTGTACGCAATAGTAACTCTATTCTCCTCCTTCGGGAAGGAGGAGAATAGAGATAGAATCGACTTTCTAGTCACCCTCAGTTGAGATACAGAACTGACTATCAAGTAGCTTATCACCATACTGAAATGAGCTAAATTAAAATTACCGATTCGCCTTATTCATTATTTATCATTCATTATTTATCATTCAATATCACTCTAAATATTCAAAAAGATGGCCCGTATTTCCAAACCCGGATTAGATTATTTCCCGCTCGATGTCAACTTCTTCCAAGACAGGAAGGTACGCCGCATTTCCAACCGTCATCATGCAGCAGGAATTGCCGCACTCACTTCCCTGCTCTGCCTCATCTACAAAGAAAAGGGATTTTATGTCGCATGGAATCAAGATACCTTGTTCGACATTTCGCAGGAAGTATGTTGCGAGGAGGAGGAGATGCAGGCCATCATCGACGACTGCCTGTCCGTCGGACTATTCGACACCTATATATATAAGGAGTACGGGATTCTGACTTCGCAAGCCATCCAAGAGCAATACCACAAAATCATTACCGACAGCCGAAGGAAATACAAACTCCCGCTGGAACGGTTTTGGCTCATCAAGGAAGGAGAGGATGGAACGGAAAATAATTCCGCAGAAATAAGAAATAATATAAATTCAAAAGGTACAGAAGTGTATGAAGCGGAAAGCCATATAGTAGGCGCAGAAGTCAACGCAATAAAAACAAGAATCAATATCACAGCTACAGAAGTTACTAAAACAAAGACAGGAATCGGCACGACAGGCACAAATATCCATGCAGCAGGCACAGGAATCAATGCTACAAAAACAGTGACCGACGAAGCAGCTATGAAAATTAATGCTGCAAAAAAACGAGAAATTGCAGCAACAATCCCACAAACAAAACAGGAAACGGATACAGAAATCGAAAGTAAATCGGAAACAGATACTGAGATTAAAAGCAAACCGGAAAGAGAAAGAGACAAAGAAAGGGAAAGACAAAGCAAAACCGAAAATGAATGGGAGAAGGATAGAGAGCAGCTGCCCGTTCCGTCAAACGGCGTTTTTCAGGCTGCGCCTGTTGCTGTCAAAGGTTTGTCTTTAGAAATCTCGTCCGGAAAAAGAGGGGAGGAAAATAAGGAAGAAAGAAGAAATGAAGGAATAGATCAGAAGGGAGAAACTAGATATAACGGAACTCAGTACGAAAGAAACCAGCTAGAAGAAGCCAAGTACAACGGAACCCAATACGAAAGAAGTCAGCAGGAAGAAGCCAAGCACAACGGAACCCAATACGAAAGAAGTCAGCAGGAAGAAGCCAAGCACAACGGAACTCAGTACGAAAGAAACCAGCAGGAAGAAGCCAAGCACAACGGAACTCAGTACGAAAGAAACCAGCAGGAAGAAGCCAAGCACAACGGAACTCAATACGAAAGAAGTCAGCAAGAAGAAGCCCCGAACGAAAGCACTGCTTCCGGAGGATTCTCCGAATCCCTGCTACGCCTCAACATGGACGCCATCGGCATCCGGAACGAACCAACCGTGAAAGCCATCCTCGCCCTCGCCCGACGCAGAAAGCTGGGTGGTCCCTGCGGCACCTTATGGAAAGTCCTCAGCTCCGAATACCGCTCCACCCTGCTCAAAAAGAACGAGCCGGGCGACTACATCCTCTGGGCACTCAACCACTCGGCAGAATTTGAAGACACCTACAACGGCATCCTCAAAAAGCGAGTTAGGGGAAGATGAACATTTTTAAGAGGGAGATGAACATTTTTGAGCACCCACGTCATTTATTTCTCCCGCCAAACGCATCATAAAACAATAATTTATCCTATCTTTGTAGAATAAAGAAAAGCCTCTTCACTATACATGCGAAGAGAAACATCTCTTTACAACATAAAAGAGAAACAACCAAAACAATGAGCAAATTTATCAATCCGTTCACCGACTACGGATTCAAACTAATATTCGGCAGAGAAGTGTCTAAGGATTTACTAATCGAATTTCTGAACGACCTGCTCGAAGGTGAACGAGTGATAACGGACTTACAGTTTTTGAATAATGAGCAATTGCCGCTCTATCCGGAAGGACGAGGTATTATCTATGATGTATATTGCACCACGGACACAGGCGAAAAAATCATCGTTGAAATGCAGAACCGTATGCAAAGCAACTTCAAAGAACGCTCGATTTATTATTTATCGCGTGCCATCGTCAATCAAGGAAGGGTAGGCAATGAATGGAAGTTTGAAATAAAAGCCGTATACGGAGTTTTCTTGATGAATTTCATTATCGACAAGAACATAAAACTCCGCACGGATGTTATTCTAAGTGACAGGGAAACAGGAGAACTCTTCTCGGATAAGTTCCGGGAAATCTTTATCGCTCTCCCTCTCTTCAACAAAAACGAAGAGGAATGCGAAACGAATTTTGAACGTTGGATTTATATATTAAATAATATGGAAACTTTAAAACGCCTGCCATTCAAGGCACGAAAAGCCGTCTTCGAAAAACTCGAAGAGATCGCTGATGTGGCTTCTATGTCTCCAAAAGAGAGGGAGCTATACGATAATAGCGTCAAAGTGTACCGGGATTATTTGGTGACAATGGATGCAGCGGAAAAGGAAGGAATAAAAAAAGGGATGGAAGAAGGACGAAAGAAAGGACTTGAAGAAGGGCTGAAAGAGGGACGAGAAGAAGGCCTGAAGAAAGGTCGTGAAGAAGCCTTGAACATCTTTCAGACAGCCATCGACATGAAAAAGCAAGGAATTGACAATCAACTCATTGCCGAAAAGACCGGTCTGCCCCTATCGCTCATAGAAAGCCTCAAATAAAGGTAGAACCTAAGCATCCGCCCCCCTGAAAACAAGCCGAGTACCTGCCCGAAAAAGATGACTGAGATCGAAAAAGAAAGGGAAAAGGTTGCGATTATAGTAAGTGAGCCGGGAAGCCAAGTTGCAGAAAGCAGCACTTATATTCTGATTTACAATAAGATAGGGCGAAAAAGGAGGAAAAAGAGAGGCTATAAAATATCAATAAGTCTTAGAAGAACTTGGTACATTCGTGATTGTAAACTTACCATCAATATCCGTGATAGTACCAAGAGTAGTGCCATTCACCAATACCGAAGCACCTACAACAGGCAGGCCATCTTCCTCGGCGGTTACCACACCGGTAACTCGGGACGTCTGCGCTGTCACCAGACCTATACCCACAAAAAGGAAGGTCATAAAGAACATCAATTTTCTTTTCATAAATTCTCTCTTAAATTTAACCTATAAATAGACTTCTAGTCTCTAACAGGGTGCAAAGATAACACTATTTATATCAAAATTAAAAAAGTGTTACGTTTTTAACTATAAAGTATCATATTGAAAGAATTTAATCGAAAAATAAATAAAACAAGAAGACTAAGAAAGCAATTTAGTAATTATCAAACGTTATTATCTAGCATAAAGAAAGTGTTAAAACCGCAATTTTCATAAAAAAACATCAGATATTCGTCCGAAATGCTATCTTTTTATCATTTTATGCCTTAAATAGCCCCAAAAACACTTAACGCTTCCCGAAAGGGCAACTCTCCGCCGTACCAAGTTCTTCTAAAACTTTGCGCGTTTCCTATGTAGGAATGGTTCCGCAGACTGTAACGATCAAACAAGGCGTTATCAACGTAGTATTAAAAAGTGACGCCAAAGCCCTGGACGAAGTAGTAGTAACGGCCATGGGTATCTCCCGCGAAAAGAAAGCGCTGGGCTACGCCGTTCAGGACGTGAAATCCGAACAACTGACCCAAGCTTCCAATTCGAGCCTGGCAGGAGCGTTGCAAGGAAAAGTTTCCGGCCTGGATATCAAGCCTTCGAGCGGTATGCCCGGAGCATCTTCACAGATCACGATTCGTGGCGCACGTTCTTTCTCCGGAGATAACACGCCGCTTTACGTCATCGACGGAATGGCAGTGACCAGTACTCCTGACGTAGATACGGACATACAGAACAACGGTAGTGTGAGCGGTGTGGACTTTGCCAACCGTGCGGTAGATATCGACCCGAACGACATTGAAAGTATCAACATTCTGAAAGGACAGGCAGCTTCGGCACTTTACGGTATCCGTGCATCCAATGGTGTAATCATCATTACCACCAAAAGCGGTAAGGGACTGGAAAAAGGCAAACCACAAGTCAGCTTCTCATCCAATGTCAGTTTTGACGTAGTCGGCCGCCTGCCCGAATTTCAAAAAACGTATGCACAGGGTTCCGCCGGAAGATACAGTCCTACTTCAGGATTATCTTGGGGACCTAAAATTTCTGAACTGCCCAACGATCCCAATTATGGCGGAAATACCGATAACCAATTCACTCAAGAGCATGGCACGCAATCCGGCAAATATTACGTGCCGCAACGCGCCGCAGCAGGTCTTGACCCTTGGGCTACTCCACAGGCTTACGACAATACAAAAGAGTTCTTCGAAACAGGTATCACTTGGAGCAACTCGCTGAACGTAGCGCAAACGCTGGAAAAAAGTTCATACTCCGTTTCCCTTGGAAATACGCATCAAGATGGTATTATCCCCAAAACTGGTATGGACAGATACAACGTGAAAGTAAGCGCTGAAACGAAGCTGACTAATAACTTTACAACTGGTTTTGCCGGAAACTACATCACGACTTCGATTGACAAGGCGGTAACTTCCGGAAACGGGCTGCTGAGAACCGTTTACGCTTCCCCTGCAAGCTACGATCTGGCAGGCATCCCCAACCACATAGACGGTAACCCCTATGAACAAAACTCTTTCCGTGGAAATTTTGACAACGCATACTGGGCGCTTGACAACAATAAATATACGGAAGATACCAACCGCTTCTTCGGAAACGTATATGCCAACTATCAAACAGATTTCGGTACAGCCAACCATAAGCTGAACGCGAAATATATGTTAGGTGTAGACGCTTACACCACTCACTACTCTGACAGCTACGGATATGGAAGTAACACCGGCGGCGGCCGTGGTCAGATAGAAAACTATGGTTGGACAAACGCTACCTACAACTCATTGCTGACTATCAATTACGACTGGCGCATCAACGACGACTGGGGGCTGAACGCTATATTAGGTAACGAGTTCATCCAAAGCAACAGAAAGAAATATTACGAATACGGATCAAACTACAACTTCGCCGGCTGGAATCACATCAACAATGCAACCACTCAGCAGACGGAAGAAGAAAGATGGAAAAACCGTACAGTCGGTTTCTTCGGTAACGTATCGGCTTCGTACAGAAATATGCTTTATCTGACAGTGACCGGACGTCAGGACTATGTGTCCAATATGCCGCGCAACAATCGTTCATTCTTCTACCCCTCTGTATCAGCAGGTTTCATCCTGACAGAACTTGATGAACTGAAAAATGATGTAGTCAACTACGCCAAATTGAGAGTTTCTTATGCGGAAGTAGGACAGGCTGGTGATTTCCTTGAAAATTACTACTCGACTCCGACTTACGGAGGAGGTTTTTATTCACTGAATCCCATCATGTACCCAATCAAAGGTACTACTGCGTACACGCCGTACTACACGATATTCGACCCGAATCTGAAACCGCAGAATACACGTTCGTACGAAATCGGTGCTGACGTGAACTTCTTCGACAACCTGATTACGTTGAACTATACTTATTCGCGTCAGAACGTTAAAGACCAGATATTTTCAGTGCCTTTGGCGTCTTCTACCGGTGCCAGCAAATTGCTGACCAACGGTGGTAAGATTCATACCAACACGCACGAAATCACACTGGGTTTCAACCCGATCCGTACAAAAAATATCAATTGGGACTTTGCTTTCAACTGGACAAAAATCGATAACTACGTAGACGAACTGGCTCCGGGCGTGGAAAACATTTCACTGGGAGGTTACGTCACTCCGCAGGTTCGTGCATCGGCAGGCGAAAAATTCCCTGTAATCTACGGTGTAGGCTACAAGAGAGATGCTGACGGCAATCGCCTGGTAGACGAAAACGGTTTGCCTGTTGCCGGTGAAGCGCAGGTGATCGGAAAAGTTTCTCCGGATTTCGTGTTGGGTTTCAATACTTCATTGCGCCTGTGGAAATGTACTATCAGCGCTGTACTTGACTGGAAACAAGGCGGACAGATGTACAGCAGAACTACCGGATTGTCCGACTACTACGGTGTCAGCAAGAGAACCGAAAATCGTGAAGGCACGATCATCTTTGACGGTTACAAACAGGACGGAACCAAAAATGATATTGCCATCACAGGAGCCAACGCACAACAATTGTACTACAGCCGCCTGAACGATATTGACGAATCTTCCGTATATGACAACTCTTTTATCAAACTTCGCGAAGTGGCAGTGAGCTACAAAGTACTCCAGAAAAAATGGATGGAACTTTCGGTAAATGCTTTCGCAAGAAATATCCTCGTTTGGGCACAGATGCCTGACCTTGACCCGGAAGCCAGCCAAGGAAACAACAATATGTCCGGAGCTTTCGAAGACTATTCAATGCCGCAAACAGCTAGCTTTGGTTTCGGCTTTAATATTAAATTTTAATCTGCAAGACAATGAAAAAATATAAATCAATAGGAAAATTGCTGGCAGTTTCTTTCTTTACTGCTGTCATTGCTTCTGCTTGTACAGAAGATGCAATGGACAAAGTCAACAAGAATCCCAATAACCCGCAGGATGCTCCGGCGAAGTTTTTGATAACAGACTTGGGAGTCAGCACTGCATTCAGCACAGTAGGAGGAGATTTTTCACTCTATTCGTCCGTTTACATGGAGCACGAAACGGGTATCGGCAACCAGCTTTACCGCGCAGAAGTCCGCAGCGGTGAACCGACTATTGCCACCACTTACAACAATGCATGGATCAGCGTTTACGCCAATATAAAGAATGCAAAGATTGCAATCAACAAATGTCAGGAGGACCCTTTAGAAATAGGAAATGTAGTAACCGAAGCAATAGCCAGAATCCTTCTTGCTTACAATGGTGCGGTAGTAGCCGATGTCTTTGGAGATACTCCGTTCAGCGAAACCGGGATTTTGAATCCGGATGGTACGCCGACATATATGCAACCCAAAATTGACTCACAAGAGTCTATCTATAAGGAAGTGATGCAGAATTTGGATAACGCTATCACATTACTGAAAGATGGAACTGCCACCGATGAAGGTTTGTCCGGCGCAGTAGGTTCAAAAGACTTGATCTACGGATCAAATGCAAGAACACAAGCCGGCTTATGGCTCAAAACCGCTTATGCCTTGAAAGCACGCTATACAATGCGCCTGCTCAACAAAAGCGACAACAAGACTACTGATCTTCAAAACATTCTGACTTATGTAAGCAAATCATTCACCAACCCGAATGAAGAGTGTAAACTGGATATCTATGACGGTGATTCTCAACTGAATCCACTTTGGGCCTTCAGTTATAGCCGTAACAGCCTTGCCGCCAGTGAAAGTCTTATCGACAAGTTTGTAGCAAGAAACGATCCAAGAGCTCCTCAAGCATTTACCGATCCTGAAGGAGAACAAGCTACCAAAGTCGAGTCTATCAACGTTGCCCCCAACGGCACTCCTCAAGAACTACAGTATTACTATGGCATGTCTATGATTTCATGGGCTATGACCGCTCCTACACAACTGATCAGCTATCATGAAATTAAATTCCTCGAAGCTGAAGCACTGTGTCGTCTTGGAGGCAGAAATGATGATGCGAAAGCAGCCTTGAAAGATGCGGTTGTTGCTGCATTTGCCAACTTAAAAAACTCAGTTGCCAGTGCTGCCGACAACTGGCTGGGCGGAAATGCCGATTTCCTGAGTGACGCTGTTGCCGAAACCTATTTTGAAGACGAAGTAGCACCTCTTTTTGACGCTAACCCATTGAAAGAAACAATGATACAGAAATATCTCGCATTCTTCGGAGCATCCGGCGAATCTTTGGAAGCTTACAATGACTACCGCCGTATGAAAGGTGCGAACGAGAACTTAGTGGAACTGAAAAACCCGCTGAATTCCAACAAATTCCCGCTGCGCTTCGGTTACGGAGCAGACGATGTATTGGCAAATGTAGCCATCAAAGAAGCCTTTGGTGACGGACAATACGTATACTCCGAACCCGTTTGGTGGGCAGGCGGAAGCCGATAAAAATCGCTCTTAAAATCTCTCAAAGGAGAGACTTTACATAGAGTCGTTTCTGAACTCTAACAAATTAACGGAAACGAACAGAAATAGGCCGACCGTGAGGTCCGCCTATTTTACTTTTACAGCCTTCTGCCGAAACTGTCGGACAGAGGCATTCCAGACAATACATCCGAATTGATACAGTAATATCCGGATTGACATAGAAACGTCCGGACACAGCTGACGGGGATAATGTGGATTTTCATATAGTAAGAATCCATATTATCCCCGTCAGCTATTTGTTAATATCACAAATACAAAACAGGAAAAAACACCCGAATTGTTATACCGTTTTTCTACTCAGCGATACCGTTTTACAGGATAAAGATCCTGTTTGCCGGAGCAAAGACCGGTTTAACAAACAAAAAAGATCAGTCTACCGGACAAAAAAGAATCGGTCTACCAGACCAGCTCGGGGAAATACTTCGTCAGCGTATTGCGCAGAATCGACAGTGTGATCGGTTTCACCAGCACTTCGCTCGCTCCCGCGTTCATCGCATTCTCCTTGTCAGAGCTGAAAGCGTAGGCGGTCTGCATGATAATAGGGATTTCCTTGTTTTCTCCGCGGATGATCTTCGTAGCATCCAGTCCGTTCATCACAGGCATTTTGATGTCCATCAGGATCGCTTTGGCCTCGTTGCCGTATTCCTTGAACAGTGCCACGATTTCTTCGCCATTCTTGGCCCACTGTATATCACATTTCTTTCCGATGATTGCTTTGATCAGTTTGAAGTTGCTGTCGTCGTCCTCAGCCACTAAGATAAGAGGTCTGAATTCATTTGTTTGTCCGCCTTCCATATCGTTTCTATATTATTTTTAAAATTATTCTTTTAAATTACTTTTTAGTCAACATATTTCAGTTAATAATGCTTTTCAGCCCGCAAGTTATAAAAAAGATTGATATATTTCGCTATCTTTGCGCCTCAAATTATAAAGAATTGTATGATTTCGATAGACGGACTAGCCGTAGAGTTTAGCGGCACTACCCTATTTAGTGATATTTCTTTCGTTATTAATGAAAAAGACCGCATCGCCCTGATGGGAAAAAACGGAGCGGGAAAAAGTACCTTACTCAAGATTCTGGCAGGAGTCCGACAGCCTACCCGTGGCAAGGTTTCGGCCCCCAAAGATTGCGTAGTAGCCTATCTCCCACAGCATTTGATGACGGAAGACGGCAGAACCGTGTTTGCCGAAACGGCACAGGCGTTCGCGCATCTGCACGAGATGGAAGCACGGATCGACGCACTGAACAAGGAGCTGGAAACACGGACGGATTACGAAAGTGACAGCTACATGGCACTGATCGAGGAAGTGTCCGCCCTCAGCGAAAAATTTTACTCCATCGACGCAACCAATTACGAAGAGGATGTAGAGAAATCATTACTCGGACTCGGATTCACACGCGAAGATTTTCAACGTCAGACGAGTGACTTCAGCGGAGGCTGGCGTATGCGCATCGAGCTCGCCAAACTGCTGCTGCAAAAACCGGACGTACTCCTGCTTGACGAGCCGACCAACCACCTCGACATCGAATCGATCCAATGGCTGGAAGATTTTCTGATCAATAACGGCAAAGCGGTCATCGTGATCAGCCACGACCGCAAATTCGTGGACAACATCACCACCCGCACCATTGAAGTAACGATGGGTCGCATCTACGACTATAAAGTAAACTACTCCCAATACCTGCAACTGCGCAAGGAACGCCGCGAACAGCAACAGAAGGCTTATGACGAGCAACAGAAGTTCATCGCCGAGACGGAAGCCTTCATCGAACGTTTCAAGGGGACGTATTCGAAGACTTTGCAGGTGCAGAGCCGTGTCAAGATGCTGGAAAAGCTGGAATTGCTGGAAGTAGACGAGGAAGACACTTCGGCACTGCGGCTGAAATTCCCGCCTTCGCCCCGTTCGGGCAGTTATCCCGTCACGATGGAAGGCGTCGGGAAGACGTACGGCGATCATGTCGTGTTCCGCAACGCCAACCTGACAATTGAACGTGGCGACAAGGTGGCTTTCGTAGGCAAGAACGGTGAAGGTAAATCGACACTGGTGAAATGTATCATGAACGAAATCGACCACGACGGCACGCTGACGCTGGGACATAACGTGCAAATCGGATATTTCGCGCAGAATCAAGCCTCGCTGATGGACGAAAACCTCACGGTTTTCCAGACGATTGACGACGTGGCAAAAGGAGAAATCCGCAACAAGATACGTGACTTGCTGGGCGCCTTCATGTTCGGCGGACCGGAAGAATCTATGAAGAAAGTGAAAGTGCTCTCGGGCGGCGAACGTACCCGCCTGGCAATGATCAAGCTCCTGCTGGAACCGGTCAACCTCCTGATTCTGGACGAGCCGACCAACCACCTCGACATGAAAACCAAAGATATCCTCAAGCAAGCACTGATGGATTTCGACGGCACCCTGATCGTCGTTTCGCACGACCGTGACTTCCTTGACGGACTGGTGACCAAGGTCTACGAGTTCGGCAATAAGAAGGTGACGGAGCATCTTTGCGGCATCTACGAATTCCTCGAAAAGAAGAAAATGGATTCGTTGCAGGAACTGGAAAAGAAATAATAAACAATAAAAAGACATTATCTGCTTTAGGTGAAAGAAAAAGTATTTGTATATTTGTCACATAATATCTGAAACAGATAATTTAAAATGGATGAAACGAGGCAGTTATACATTATAAGCGGATGCAACGGAGCTGGTAAAACAACAGCTTCTTATACTGTACTGCCCGAAATATTATTGTGCAAAGAATTTGTCAATGCAGACGAAATAGCCAAAGGACTATCGCCTTTCAATCCGGAAAGCATGGCTATCGAAGCCGGACGTCTGATGTTGAAACGTATTGACGAACTATTGGCTACAAGAACCAGTTTCTCCATCGAAACGACATTAGCGACTCGCTCGTACACACGGCTCATCACAAGAGCACAGAGTGCCGGATACAAAGTAAGCCTGATCTATTTTTGGCTAAACTCTCCGGAACTTGCTGTCAACCGTGTATTGCAACGGGTCAACGAAGGCGGGCATAACGTGCCCATTGATACAATCTACCGCCGCTATCAGGCAGGCATAAACAACCTGTTCCGAATATATGCGCCACGTGTAGACTATTGGCTATTAGCAGATAACAGTGTTTCTCCCCGAGTGATTGTAGCCGAAGGCTGCCAGCAAGGTGAGGACCGGATATACGAACTTGAACTTTTTAATCGCATCAAGAGTTATGTCAAATAATGAAATGCAAGAATTGAGTGATAAACTGCGGCGCGGGCTCCAACTGGCCGAACAACGGCTACTGGAAAGAAATGCCCGTCACGGAAAACTCCTCAGTCAAGGGACGCCCGATGGAAAAGTGATTTACGTCTCCGCCACAGAATTGCTCGAACGCTTGCAGGAGCAAGAAAAAGAGAAAAGTAAAGAGTCGGAAAAAGAATAATTGAAGTTTTATAATAAAGCAACAACCGGAGCTCTATAATAAAGTAAAAAGATATTGGAAGTTTTACAAAATTAGAAAGCTCTATATAAACAAAGGATGAAAGGGAAGAAACGATTCATAGTAACGATGCTATTCTTTATCAACATTATCATGTTGGTAGCCGCCGTTATTCCCCATCACCACCACCCCAACGGGATGATCTGCATGAAGCAGGACCAACCGGTAGAGCAGCAATGCCCCAACCACCATCATCACCCCGCAAGCGATTCATGTTGCAGCAGCGAATGCATGACCCGCTTCCACTCTCCCATCCCCTCCGTACACACGGACAGCGGACCGAATTACGTATTCGTCGCCACCCTGTTTACGGATACGATCATCGAACATTTATTACGACCGCAGGAAAGACGAGTCAAAAATTACTACATCTATCGTGAATCCCTGCACGGTACGAAAATACCTCGTACCTCCTCCCTTCGGGCCCCTCCCTACTCTGTTTTTGCGTAATGACGTAAATGCAAGCAAGTTGCATCTGCGTTACTCTATCTTTGTAGCGTACAAAAACAGTAAAACTTAGTAGGAAAACAACATTTATGAAGAAACTTATCTTTATAGGAGTCATGGGATTATTCGTCCTGGGCTCTTGCAATAGTAAAAATACTGGTCATGAAGGGCATGACCACGAGACCGTCACACACAATCATGATGAACACGAAGGACATGACCACGAAGCGGAAGGTCATGACCACGAAGCCGAAGGAGCCGACCATTCACACGAAGGTGAATGCAGCGGAGGACACGATCACGGCAAAGCTGCCACCAGCGAACCCGCCGGCGAGCACAGCGACGAAATCATCCTCCCGAAAGCGAAAGCTGACGCTGCCGGTGTGAAGGTAAATGCCATCACACCGGCCCCCTTCCAGCAAGTGATCAAGACAAGCGGACAGGTACTCGCTGCCCAGGGCGATGAATCGGTGGCCGTAGCCACGGTGGCCGGAGTCGTTTCTTTCCGCGGCAAGGTGACGGAAGGAATGAGCGTAGGTCGCGGCACTCCGCTGGTGACTATTTCTTCGCACAACATCGCCGACGGTGACCCCGTGCAACGTGCCCGAATCGCTTACGAAGTATCCAAAAAGGAATACGAACGAATGAAGTCGCTCGTCCAAAACAAGATTGTGTCCGACAAGGATTTCGCACAGGCGGAGCAGAACTACGAAAACGCACGTATCAGCTACGAAGCGCTCGCCAAAAACCACTCGGCCATCGGTCAGAATATCACCGCGCCCATTGCCGGATACGTGAAAAGTATTCTGGTCAATGAGGGAGACTACGTAACCATCGGTCAGCCACTGGTCAGCGTGACGCAGAACCGCCGGCTTTTCCTCCGTGCCGAAGTATCGGAAAAATACTACCCGTATCTCCGCACAATCAGTTCCGCCAATTTCCGGACACCTTATAATAATGAGGTCTACGAACTGAATGAACTGAGCGGCAGACTGCTTTCCTTCGGGAAAACTTCCGGAGACAACTCTTTCTACGTGCCCGTCACCTTCGAATTTGACAATAAAGGAGAAGTGATTCCGGGATCATTCGTCGAAGTTTATCTGCTTTCCTCCCAACTGGAAAACGTGATATCCGTGCCCCGCACCGCCCTGACGGAAGAGCAAGGCATCTTCTTCGTCTACCTGCAACTCGATGAAGAAGGCTACAAGAAACAGGAAGTGACCCTCGGCGCCGACAATGGCAAAAGTGTACAAATCCTGACCGGAATCAAACCTGGAGACCGTGTAGTGACCGAAGGCGCATACCAAGTTCGCCTGGCAAGCGCAAGCAACGCCATCCCTGCCCACAGTCATGAGCACTAGCGGCAAAGCGCCGCATCCAAGTTCCCTTGCGGCACACACAGAACTCATTTATAGTTACGCAAGTTTATCCCCTGTCCGGCACTTCTCAAAAGTAAACCGGGAGGAACCAGACTTAATCAATGAAATATCATGCTAAATAAAATCATACATTACTCCCTGCACAACCGACTGGTTGTGCTCTGCGCGGCCATCCTCCTGCTTATCGCGGGGACTTACACCGCCATGCATACGGAAGTAGACGTGTTTCCCGACCTGAACGCCCCGACAGTGGTCATCATGACCGAAGCCAACGGTATGGCAGCCGAGGAAGTGGAACAGCTCGTCACCTTCCCCGTCGAAACAGCCGTAAACGGGGCTACCGGCGTGCGCCGTGTCCGTTCTTCTTCGACCAACGGTTTCTCCGTTGTCTGGGTAGAATTCGACTGGGGCACAGATATATACCTCGCCCGTCAGATCGTCAGCGAAAAGCTCGCCGTAGTCAGCGAGTCACTTCCCGTCAACGTGGGCAAGCCGACTCTCGGCCCCCAATCGTCCATCTTGGGCGAAATGCTCATCGTCGGTCTGACCGCCGACTCCACCTCCATGCTCGATCTGCGGACGATTGCCGACTGGACGATCCGCCCGCGCCTGCTCTCCACCGGAGGCGTGGCACAGGTGGCAGTGCTCGGAGGAGACATCAAGGAATATCAGATTCAGTTGGACCCCGAACGGATGCGTCACTACGGCGTATCGATGGGAGAAGTGATGGCCGTCACCCAAGACATGAACCTGAACGCCAACGGCGGCGTACTTTACGAATTTGGCAATGAATATATCGTACGCGGAGTGCTCTCTACCACCAAAGTGGAAGAACTCGGCAAAGCGGTAGTGAAAACGGTGAACAACTTTCCGGTGACGCTGGAAGACATCGCCGACGTGAAAGTAGGTCCCAAAGCCCCGAAACTGGGCACAGCCTCGGAGCGTGGCAAACCTGCCGTACTCATGACCGTCACCAAACAGCCCGCCACCAGCACGCTGGAACTGACGGACAAGTTGGAGGCCTCTCTGCAAGATTTACAGAAGAATTTGCCTGCGGACGTCAAAGTCTCCACGGATATTTTCCGCCAGAGCCGCTTTATCGAAAGCTCTATCGGCAACGTGAAAAAGTCTCTTTTTGAAGGAGGAATCTTTGTCGTCATCGTACTTTTCCTGTTTTTGGCCAATGTGCGCACTACGCTGATTTCCCTTGTCACGCTGCCGCTTTCACTACTCGTCTCCATCCTCACGCTTCACTACATGGGGCTGACTATCAACACGATGAGTCTGGGAGGTATGGCGATTGCCATCGGTTCGCTGGTCGACGATGCCATTGTCGACGTGGAAAATGTATACAAGCGACTGCGGGAGAACCGTCTGAAAGCGGAAGCCGAACGCCTCAGCACGCTCGAAGTGGTATTCAACGCTTCGAAGGAAGTGCGAATGCCGATTCTTAATTCAACGCTGATCATTGTCGTCAGCTTTGTGCCGCTGTTCTTCCTAAGTGGAATGGAAGGACGTATGCTGGTACCGCTGGGTATCGCTTTCATCGTGGCGCTGTTCGCTTCTACGGTCGTTGCCCTCACGCTGACTCCGGTGCTCTGCTCTTACCTGCTGGGCAGCAACAAGACGAACAAGGAACTGAAAGAATCCTTCCTTGCCCGCTGGATGAAAGGCATTTACGAAAAGGCGCTGACATGGGTACTGGCTCACAAACGGGTGACACTCGGCAGCACCATCGTCCTTTTCCTGATCGCCTTAGGGGTATTCTTTACGCTCGGGCGCAGCTTCCTTCCTTCGTTCAATGAAGGCTCGTTTACCATCAATATCAGTTCGCTGCCGGGTATATCCCTGGAAGAAAGCAACAAGATGGGACATCGTGCCGAAGAATTGCTGCTGACAATCCCCGAAATACAAACCGTAGCCCGCAAAACGGGACGTGCCGAACTGGATGAACACGCGCTCGGCGTAAACGTTTCGGAAATCGAGGCACCGTTTGAACTGAAAGACCGCCCGCGCAGCGAACTCGTCGCCGAAGTGCGCGAGAGACTCGGAACGATCACCGGAGCAAACATCGAAATCGGTCAGCCCATCAGCCACCGTATCGACGCGATGTTGTCCGGTACGAAGGCAAATATCGCCATCAAACTCTTCGGAGACGACCTGAACAAGATGTTCTCGCTGGGAAACCAGATCAAGGGAGCTATCAGCGACATTCCGGGAATTGCCGACCTCAACGTGGAGCAACAAATCGAACGCCCGCAGCTGAAGATACAGCCCAAACGGGAAATGCTGGCGAAATTCGGCATCACTCTGCCGGAATTTTCCGAATACGTGAATGTGGCACTGGCAGGAAAAGTGATTTCGCAAGTGTACGAACAGGGCAAGAGCTTCGACCTCATCGTCAAAGTGAAGGACGACGCACGCGACGAAATGGAGAAAATCCGCAACCTCATGGTCGACACCAACGACGGACGCAAAGTTCCTCTGAACTACGTGGCGGAAGTGGTTTCCTCCATGGGCCCGAACACAATCAACCGCGAAAATGTAAAACGGAAAATCGTTATCTCCGCCAACGTTGCCGACCGTGACCTGCGCAGTGTTGTAAATGATATTCAGAAACAGGTAGACACCACTATCCAGTTGCCCGAAGGCTACCACATCGAGTATGGCGGACAGTTCGAAAGCGAACAGGCTGCCAGCCGTGTATTGGCGCTGACATCTTTCATGAGTATTGTCATTATTTTCCTGTTGCTTTACCACGAATTCCGCAGTGTCAAGGAGTCCGGCGTGATCTTGCTGAACCTGCCCCTGGCATTGATCGGCGGCGTTTTTGCCCTTGTCATCACGACCGGCGAAGTAAGCATTCCGGCAATTATCGGTTTCATTTCGCTGTTCGGTATCGCGACCCGTAACGGTATGTTGCTCATCAGCCACTACAACCACTTGCAGCAAGTGGAGGGACTGAACGTGTACGACAGCGTGATACAAGGTTCTCTCGACCGTCTGAATCCGATCCTGATGACGGCTCTCTCCTCTGCGCTGGCACTGATACCGCTGGCTCTGGGCGGTGATCTGCCGGGCAACGAGATTCAAAGCCCGATGGCCAAAGTGATTTTGGGCGGACTTTTAACATCTACTTTCCTGAACGGTTTCATCGTTCCGATTGTTTATCTGATGATGCACCGCCAGCGTAGCGCTGGGGCAAATTCTCCGTGCGGCGTACCGGCGGAACAAGCATAATTATCAGTTAAATATAGCTACTATGTATATAGAAACAAATAAAAAAAGTATGAAACGAATCATCATCATAGGCTCTTTGGTAAGCTGCGCACTTCTCGCCCTCACGGGCGAAGTGCAGGCCCAAAGCGGCATCGAACAGGTTTTGAAGAATATCGAAGCCAACAATAAGGAGTTGCAGGCAAACGCCCAACTCATCACCTCGCAAAAGCTGGAAGCCAAAACGGACAATAACCTGCCGGACCCGACTTTATCATACGCCCACCTTTGGGGAGCGAAAGATAAAAACGAAACGATCGGCGAACTTGTGGTGTCGCAAAGTTTCGACTTTCCGAGCCTGTATGCCACCCGCAACAAGCTGAATCGTCTGAAAGCGGGTGCTTTTGACAGTCAGGCGGATGTCTTCCGCCAAGAGAAATTGTTGCTCGCCAAAGAAGTGTGTCTGGACATTATCATGCTGCGCCAGCAAAAACACATCTTGGAGGAACGGCTGCGCAACGCGGAAGAACTTGCCAAAATGTACGCCAAGCGCCTCCAAACCGGAGACGCGAACGCCCTCGAAACGAATAAAATCAATCTGGAACTGCTGAATGTCAAGACGGAGACTTCGCTGAACGAGACGGCACTGCGCAATAAGTTGCAGGAACTGAACACGTTAAACGGAAATATCCCCGTAGTGTTCGAAGAAAGCACGTATCCTGCGACGCCTTTCCCTGCCGACTATCAGATACTGAAATCGGAAGTGCTCTCCGCCGACCGCACGTTAATGGCGTTCAACAACGAAAGCCTCGTTGCCCGCAAGCAGATCGCTGTCAACAAGTCGCAATGGCTGCCGAAACTGGAACTCGGCTACCGCCGGAACACCGAAACCGGAACGCCTTTCAACGGAGTAGTAGTGGGATTCTCCTTCCCGCTTTTCGAGAACCGCAACAAGGTGAAAATAGCCAAAGCGCAAGCGCTGAACATCGACTTGCAGAAAGACAACGCCACCCTGCAAGTGGAATCCGAACTGGCACAGCTCTATCGGGAAGCCAAAACACTGCACACCTCTATGGAGGAATACAGGAAAACTTTTCAGGCGCAACAAGACCTCGCACTGCTGAAACAGGCTCTGACAGGCGGACAGATCAGCATGATCGAGTATTTTGTCGAGGTATCCGTCATTTATCAAAGTCATCAGAATTACCTCCAGCTGGAGAATCAATATCAGAAGGCAATGGCACGAATTTATAAGAGCAAGCTATAAATTCCGCTTTATTTCGCCCGATTATTGAATAAATAACTGAGGTTTCGCAAGTTCTTTATATTATTGACAAACAATAGTATCCCAAATGGGGGTGACTAAAAAGTCGATTCTATCTCCATTCTCCTCCTTCGGGAAGGAGGAGTACCCGTAGGGGGTGGTGGTAGGTGAAACATAAAAATACCTATAATAGAATACGAATGAATGCTTTTCTCACCTACCACCCCGCCCTACGGGCACCCCTCCTCCCGGGAGGGAGGGGAATTAAGATAGTTTGGATAACGCAAAAGTAACCTGCGAAACTTGAATAAATAAAAAGAATGCATTACATTTGGGGACTGTAAAAAAACACTAAACTATTATGAAAACTAAAACCCTCTCTTACACCCCCATCTTGTTTTGCATTCTTATTTTATGGAGTGCCTGTAAAGACGATGCCGATGCCCCCCTGCGGTTTTACGACAGCAAATACGAAGTGCCCATGGGAGGAAGACGCTACCTCGGAATCGAAAGTGGAAACGGAGACTACTCTCTGGAAATCGGAAATCCCCGCATCGCAAGTGCCGGAGTCGAAAGCGGCTGGAGCGGAGTTCCCGCCGGACGAATGATTTACATATCCGGCATTCTCACCGGAAGCACGTATCTGAAAGTGACAGACAACGCCACACAGGAAACGCTCACTCTGCCCATTAAAGTGGTGGACTACTACGAAGATCTCAATCTGATACACGGCTCGTCATCCCTGCGTCCCAATGGGGACGAGAACCTACTGCCGGGTGTTGACGACATTTTCCTTGTCAGCAACGCTGCCCGTGACGCTTATTTCTTCAAACAAGGACAGCAAACCGCTTTTTCATCGGGACTCGAACTGATCACCAAAGGAACTTATGCACTGAAACAAGGAGAAGACAACAAAGCCACGCTGACTCTTACCTTTTCATTGGATGCCTCACCGGCTACGGAACACCATTTCACCGTATGGGGAAACGCGTACCTGCTTCATCGACTGGACAAGAATTTACATCTAAACTGGGGCACGCCGCCCATTGCAGAAACACGGACATCACCCGCACCGCCTCCGGCCTACACACTGGAAGAAATAACGGAAGGAGCAGAACCGGGAACAGGCAGACAGGTCGGTTTCATTCTGAATTATAAGGAAATACCTACGGGAATACTTCCCTAAATTATAAATGATAAATTAGCCGAGCTATCAAGCTAAGCATTCTATCCGTTCTCCGTTTCTTTCGGGAATGATCTTTACAGCGTACGTATCTCCTCCGGCAAATACCCGCTGCGGATACGCCACTCCTGCGGATAAAGATTATTGGCACGATTTCCGATATTCTTCACAAATCCGAGAGGAATATTCCGATAAGTAAGCAAGATATAACCACGAGGGGCTATTTCCGGCAAGGTAATAGCCTCTTTTCGTAAATAAGTGATAGCCTGTTCATAACTCACCTCTTCCGTATCAAAAGCATCCTGCCGCAAGAGCGTAGCACTCATCGCCAGCGCATGAGCGGGAATCAAATCTCTCCCTTTCACTTCACCAGTCAGAACGCCTGCCTGTATCACTTTCAGATACTGTTTCATGGCAGCCAGTTCATCGGTATATCGTTGCGGAAATGCGACGATGCCCGCGCCTTCCGCAGACAAGGTGTATTTTTCGGCATTTTCCTGCTTCAGCCAGTTCAGTGCCATCCCCATGTGTTCTTTGGAAACGGGAGAAGCAGCCGCTCCGCCTTTCTTATCTTTTTTCTTGGAAGACTTTGCTTTTGAGAATGAATAGGCTGCCGGTTCATCTTCCGCATCCGGTTTGCGAAGTGCCGCCAGAAAGAATCCTTCGCCTTTTGTCTTATGAGGAAGAAAATGACAGACAGACAAACTTCTCTGAGATTCATCCTCTCCATCGAGTAAATTCCCCGTTATATTCCACTCGTCCTGCACCTCCAGCGGCAAGAGTTCCGCACCGAATTCCTGCTGAATCCAGCAGACGTTCTCTTCATCTTCTTTGCTATTATAGGTACACGTACTATATATTAATATGCCGCCCGGTTTCAGACAGGGCCAAATATCCGCAATAATCCGCCGCTGACGCTGCCAGCAGATCTCTACATTCTCCGGACTCCATTCCTCCACGGCTACGGGGTCTTTACGAAACATTCCCTCGCCCGAACAAGGCACATCGGTCAGAATGACATCGAAAAAAGACGGAAGTGCCGAGAAATCAGCCGGATCATTGTTGGTAACCACCACATCCGGATGCCCCCACTTCGTCAGATTCTCCGCCAGCACCTGTGAACGGTTCCGGATCACTTCATTCGCCACCAGCAGACTCCCTTCCGGAAGCACGCTGCGCGCATGGGTTGACTTTCCTCCGGGCGCCGCACAAAGATCGAGCATCACCACCGGAGACTCGACATACTGCCGCAGCACCTGCTCCACAAACATGGACGAAGCCTCCTGAACATAGTAGCAACCGGCATGAAACAGCGGGTCGAATGTAAAAGTCAGACGCTCGTCAAGATAGTAGCCGTCGGATGCCCAAGGAACTTTGTTGAAGGAAAAACGGGCAGAACTGTCTGTCAGCGAGCTTAATCCTTCCTCCTTCATTCTCAATTTATTGATCCGAATGCTGACGGGAGGCTCCTGTTGCAAGGCGGCAGCCAGTTTTTCATATTCTTCATTGCCCAGTAAGGCACGGGTATAGTCGATAAAAGAAGCGGGTAAATTCATTTTTCATTTATTAATTCCTGCAAATATCAAAAATATTTCGTCTCTTTGCAACTTTCTGACATACGAACTACGTCTAACAGACAAAGAAACAAATAAAAGAATTAATATATGAAACGGATTTTAATTGCTTTACTGGTCATGATGACCATTTTCTCGCTGGCAAACGCCCAGAAACAAACGACTATTGTGAACGACTCTACCGGAAACGTAAAAGTGACCGTAACGAAAGGGAAAGGCAAGGATGCCAAGGTAAATGTCGGCAACACGGCCGTCACTGTGATCGGAATCGATGACGAAGACGCCGACACGACAAGTGTAGATACGGGCAAAGTGAGTAGCTCCTCGCGCGGCTCTCACGGAAAAGCGAGCTTCACCATCAGCTCTGACGACGATGACTTCCCGTTCAATAATTTCGGAGATGCAGTCGGAGGAGGTATTCTGGTAGCCATCATCAGCATCATTGCCATATTCGGAATGCCGGTATTCATCATATTTGTAGTCTTCTTCTTCCGCTACAAGAACCGGAAAGCACGCTACCGTCTTGCCGAACAGGCTCTCGCAGCCGGTCAGCCTCTTCCGGAAGAATTCATACGGGAGCACAAATCGACAGACCAACGTACACAAGGAATCAAAAACACCTTTACAGGCATCGGGCTCTTCATATTCCTCTGGGCCATCACCGGCGAATTCGGAATTGGCGCTATCGGACTGCTCGTCATGTTTATGGGACTGGGACAATGGCTGATCGGCTACAAGCAACATGCCAACGAGGAAATCAAGAACAGAGAAACCGCCATCAGAAGCAACGACATCATCATCTCGGAGAGGAACGACGAAGAGAAGAACGAAGAAAATAAATGAGCCAACTCAACGATATATCGCTAGTCGCACAGGTCGTGGTGTTCAAGAACACCAGGGCCTTCGACCAGTTGGTACAAAAATACCAGTCGCCTGTCAGACGCTTCTTCCTGCATCTGACTTGCGGTGACAGCGAATTGAGTGACGACTTGGCACAGGATACATTCATCAAGGCATATACCAATCTGGCCTCTTTCCGTAACTTGTCGAGTTTCTCCACATGGCTATACCGTATTGCTTATAATATTTTTTATGATTATATTCGCAGCCGGAAGGAGATGGCAGACCTGGATACCAGGGAAGTAGACGCCGTCAACTGCACCGAACAAGCGAACATAGGGCAGACAATGGATGTTTATCAGTCACTCAAATCGCTGAAGGAAGTGGAACGAACCTGCATCACGCTGTTTTACATGGAAGATGTAAGCATCGACAAGATTGCAGGAATAACGGGAATACCGGCAGGAACGGTGAAAAGCCACCTGTCGCGTGGAAAAGAAAAATTAGCAACGTATTTAAAAAGAAACGGTTATGACGGAAATAGATAATGATAAACTTCTGAAAGATTTCTTCGCAGAAAACAAGCGGGAAATAGCCGACAACGGATTCAGCCGCCGCGTCATGCACCACTTGCCCGACCGCAGTAACCGGTTGGCACGCCTTTGGACTGTATTCGTAATGACAGTAGGAGCCACGCTCTTTGTCACCCTAGGCGGACTGGAAGCCGTATGGGAAACACTGAAAGATGTACTCATCGGCATGATCAACCACGGCGCAACCAGCCTCGATCCGAAATCAATCATCATTGCAACGGTCGTCCTGCTGTTCATGGCCGGACGGAAAGTAGTATCAATGGCATAACAATGCTTGTCACACTCTGTGCCAAGGGCTTGGCACAGTTGTGACACCGCACTGGCACAGCAGTGCCACGCCGTTGGCACAAGTGTGACAACGGCAGGGAACACAGCAGACAGTTCAGATGTATCGAACGAATATAATTCCCCAGATCAAGAGATTCTTGTTAATTCCTTCTGTTAAAGTATTCAAGTTTCGCAGGTTACCTTTGCGCTATCCAAACTATCTTAATTCCCCTCCTCCTGGGAGGAGGGGTGCCCGTAGGGCGGGGTGGTAGGTGAGAAAAGCATTCATTCATATTCTTTTATAGGTATTTTTATTGTTTCACCTACCACCTCCCCCTACGGGTACTCCTCCTCCCGGGAGGAGGAGAATTGAGATACTATTGTTTGTCAATAATATAAAGAACTTGCGAAACTTCAGTTAAAGTATAATAAATTTGCCCTCCTCTCCCGATAGCTCCAAACATAGATGTTGTATCTTTGTTACTTTGTAAACTAAAATAGCGAAAAGAGTTTTGAAACTACGTATATTTCTTTTATTTCTGTTTCTGTCTTTATTCCGTGCTCAGGCAGATGTCATCGACAGTTTGATGACGCATTCCAGAGACTCCATAGCTCTGACAAGTGACTCCCTTGTATTACGTTTCTTATCGGAGTCAGGGATTCCTATATCCGATAATAACAAGGTCAGGTTACTGAAAAGCGGACGAGAAAAATTCATTGATTTATTCAGCGCCATCCGTGACGCCAAACACCACATTCATCTGGAATATTTCAATTTCCGCAATGACTCTATAGCCAATGCGCTGTTCGACCTGCTGGCCGAAAAGGTAAAAGAAGGCGTGGAAGTACGGGCCATGTTCGATGCGTTCGGCAACTGGTCGAACAATAAACCGCTCAAAAAGAGGCATCTCAAAAAAATACGCGAACAGGGAATCGAGATTGTCAAGTTCGACCCGTTCACCTTTCCCTACATCAATCATGCGGCACACCGTGATCACCGCAAAATAGCCGTCATCGACGGCGAAGTCGCCTATACGGGAGGAATGAACATCGCCGACTACTACATCAACGGACTCCCCAAAATCGGCACATGGCGTGATATGCACATGAGAATAGAAGGCGATGCCGTCAATGACCTGCAAGAAATATTTCTTACTATATGGAACAAGGAGACTAAACAAAATATTGGCGGCGAAGCATACTTCCCCAAGCACAAGGAGCAGTCGAACAGCACCAATGTAGTCGTCGCCATCGTAGACCGCACACCGAAGAAAAACAGCCGTATGCTCAGTCATGCTTATGCCATGTCGATCTATTCGGCACAGAAAAACGTGCACATCGTCAACCCGTATTTTGTGCCCACATCCTCCATCAACAAAGCGCTTCAACGCACCATCGAACGAGGTGTGGATGTCACGATTATGGTTTCTTCCGCCTCCGATATTCCGTTTACTCCGGACGCCGCCCTCTACAAACTTCACAAACTGATGAAAAGGGGGGCCACTGTCTATATGTACAATGGCGGTTTCCACCATTCCAAAATCATGATGGTCGACGATATTTTCTGCACGGTAGGCACCGCAAACCTGAACAGCCGCAGCCTCCGGTACGACTACGAGACGAACGCTTTCATCTTTAACAAGGAAATTACAGGCGAACTGAACGAAATGTTTCAGAACGATATAGAGCACTGCACGCAGCTGACACCGGAATTTTGGAAAAAGCGCTCACCGTGGAAGAAGTTCGTCGGATGGTTTGCCAATTTATTCACGCCATTTTTGTAATTTTGCATCTCACCAACTTATTGGAAAATTATTCGCTATGAAACAATATTTAGATTTACTCAATCGCGTATTAGCCGAAGGAACAGAAAAAAGTGACCGTACAGGAACCGGAACGATCAGTGTGTTCGGGCATCAGATGCGTTTCAACCTCGACGAGGGTTTCCCGTGTCTGACTACCAAAAAACTGCATCTGAAATCAATCATCTACGAGTTACTCTGGTTTCTGCAAGGTGATACGAATGCGAAATATCTGCAAGAACACGGTGTACGCATATGGAACGAATGGGCGGACGAGAACGGTGATTTAGGTCATATCTATGGCTATCAGTGGCGTTCGTGGCCCGACTATGACGGCGGATTCATCGACCAGATCAGCGAAGCGGTAGAGACGATCAAGCACAATCCCGACTCCCGACGTATCATTGTCAGTGCCTGGAATGTAGCCGATTTAAAGAATATGAATCTGCCTCCCTGTCATGCCTTCTTCCAGTTTTATGTGGCAGACGGTCGGCTGAGCCTGCAACTTTACCAGCGCAGCGCGGATATATTTCTCGGAGTCCCGTTCAATATCGCATCATATGCACTGCTGCTACAAATGATGGCGCAGGTGACAGGACTGAAAGCGAGTGAATTTATCCATACACTTGGCGATGCCCATATCTATCTGAACCACTTGGATCAGGTCAAATTGCAGCTTAGCCGCGAACCACGCGCATTGCCTCAAATGAAAATTAATCCGGATGTGAAGAGTATCTATGACTTCCAGTTCGAAGACTTCGAACTGGTGAACTACGACCCGCATCCACATATTGCCGGAATAGTAGCGGTATAAAACCATGAGTAAAATATCAATTATTGCCGCCGTAGACCGCCGAATGGCGATCGGCTTTCAGAATAAACTGCTTTTCTGGTTGCCCAACGACTTGAAACGCTTCAAGGCATTGACTACCGGAAACACCATCATAATGGGAAGAAAAACCTTCGAATCGCTGCCGAAAGGTGCGCTGCCCAATCGCAGAAACGTTGTATTATCCACCCGTCCGGATACGGTATGTCCCGGTGCGGAAGTCTTCCCGTCGCTGGAAGTCGCCTTGCAAAGCTGCAAGGAAGATGAGCACGTCTATATAATAGGTGGCGCAAGCGTCTACCGACAGGCACTTACTCTTGCCGACGAACTTTGTCTGACGGAAATAAACGACGTTGCTCCTGAAGCCGACGCCTTCTTTCCGGAAGTATCTCCGGCTCAATGGCACGAAAAAAGCAGAGAAGCTCATCCTGTGGATGAGAAACATCTCTGCCCGTATGCTTTTGTAGATTACGTGAAACAGTAAGCTATTTTATTCTGTACGATTAATCTTCGTCTTCAATGTCGACCATAATCGGCATCTGCCGCTTTATGGCTTCATGGAAAGAGATCAATGTCTCCGTACGCGCCAACCCCAGAGGTTGCAATTTATCATGTATGATACTCAGCAAATGGTGATTGTTCTTAGCGTAAATCTTGATAAACATATCATATTTACCAGTAGTGAAATGACATTCTACTACTTCCGGAATAGCTTCCAAAGCTCTTGTTACCGAATCAAAGGATTCCGGATCTTTCAGATATATACCAATATAAGCACAAGTTTCATATCCTATCTTCTCAGGATCGATCACATATTCCGATCCTTTCAATATTCCCAGATTAGTCAACTTCTGAATGCGCTGGTGGATAGCCGCCCCGGAAACGTTACACGCTCTTGCTACTTCCAAAAAAGGAATACGCGCGTTCCCTGCTATTAATTTCAGAATTTGCTCATCTAAAGCATCTAATTGATGATGTCCCATTTTTGAATCA